>ERZ1034973.100-NODE-100-length-55252-cov-100.710020_pt1 | contig 55252 bp, 43 predicted proteins | sample MGYA00520686_ERZ1034973 | MGnify/ENA primary metagenome ERZ1034973 (study PRJEB33766, sample SAMN09781775) | gut metagenome | biome: gut microbiome | host: Homo sapiens | place: Madagascar | study: EMG produced TPA metagenomics assembly of the PRJNA485056 data...
CTTTGGCAAATTCCTGCATCAGCCAGGTTTTGCCAACCTGGCGGGCTCCAAGCATAATCAACGGCTTTCGGTCGTTGCTTGCTTTCCATTGATATAGGTATTTGATGGCATTTCTCTTCATAACTATCTGATTATTTGATGTTTCTGAATGCAAAGATACATTTTTTATTTCAAAGAGTACAAAAAGTCGTCCTTAAAAATGTATAAAACTACAAAAAGTCGTCCTTAAAAGTGTAGAAAGTCACAAAAAGTCGTCCTTAAAAGTGTATTTTGATAAAGTATATCAAACATATAACAGAATGTTTTTTCCATAACCAATCGACCTTTACTACATCCCCACTTACTCTTCCATATCGAAAAAAATATAATTTTTATTCCATACAACGATTATATTGAATATTTTTATTACCTTTGCGATGTAGAAAAGGAAGAGCCGGCAGGCTCCTAACCACATACCGGTGAAGAGTGGTGAAGAGTGGGTGAAGAGTGAACAAAAACTCTTCACCACGCCAAATGCCTTGTTTATAGGCATTTACAAAGGAAAGGTGAAGAGTGAAGAGGTTCTGGCTCTTCGCCGTAATAAAAAATATAAGGAATAATGGACATTAAAGGTATTTATCATGCTGACGCCAATCGCTATAGCGATGCAGAAGCGCTCTACAAGAGATGCGGCAAGAGTGGTATCTTGCTGCCTAAAATAAGTTTGGGATTCTGGCACAACTTCGGAGAGGTAGATCCTTACGAAAGAAGCCGTGCCATCACTCACTATGCCTTCGACCATGGTATCACCCACTTCGACCTGGCTAACAACTATGGACCTCCATACGGAAGTGCAGAGGAAACGATGGGCAGACTGATGAAAGATGATTTCAAGCCCTATCGCGATGAACTCTTTATCTCAACCAAAGCAGGTTATGATATGTGGGAAGGTCCTTACGGCAACTGGGGTTCCCGTAAGTATCTGATGGCGAGCCTGAATCAGAGTCTCAAGAGAATGAATCTCGAGTATGTTGACCTCTTCTACAGCCACCGCTACGATCCGAACACACCGCTCGAAGAAACCCTTCAAGCCATGGTAGACATCGTGAAGCAAGGCAAGGCCCTTTATCTCGGCATCAGCCGCTGGCCACTGGAAGCCCTGAAGTTTGCTGACCAATATCTGAAGGAACGCGACTGTCCGCTGCTCATTTTTCAGGACAGACTCAACATGCTCGACCATGCGCCACAAGAGAATGGAACCTTAGATTATTGCGCAGAAAACGGCATCGGTTTCATCTCGTTCTCACCTCTGGCACAGGGACTTCTCACCGACCGATATCTCAACGGAATACCGGCAGACAGCCGTATGGCAAAAGAGCATTTTCTGAAACACTCTGCTCTAACTCCAGAACTGCTGGAACAGCTCAAGAAATGGAACGCAGAAGCAGGAGAAAGAGACGAAACACTCGCCGAAATGGCACTTGCCTGGATATTGCAGCAGAAAGGTGTAACCAGCGTATTGGTAGGAGCCAGCTCTACCGCCCAACTGGAAAAGAACATGAAGTGTGTGCATGCTAAGACATTAAATTCATAAAAAACTTGCATTTTATTTTGTTATGTGCCAAAATAAATGTAATTTTGCACCTTGAATAGGGTTACACCTTATTATATTTAAGAAAAGAAACATAATTATTAGATAAAACAATGGAATACAACTTCAGAGAAATCGAGAAGAAATGGCACCAGAAATGGGTCGAGAACAAGACCTACAAGGTGACAGAGGATGAAAACAAGAAGAAATTCTATGTGCTCAACATGTTCCCTTATCCATCAGGAGCTGGTTTGCACGTAGGTCACCCACTTGGTTATATCGCTAGCGATATCTATGCACGCTACAAGCGTTTGAACGGATTTAACGTACTGAACCCTATGGGTTACGATGCCTACGGATTGCCTGCTGAGCAGTATGCTATCCAGACAGGTCAGCACCCAGAGGTTACTACCGTAGCCAACATCAACCGCTATCGTGAGCAGCTCGACAAAATCGGCTTCTCTTTCGACTGGGACCGTGAGGTTCGTACCTGCGACCCTAAGTATTACCATTGGACTCAGTGGGCTTTCCAGAAGATGTTCAACTCATTCTTCTGCAACGGCTGCCAGAAGGCTCAGCCTATCGAGAAGCTCATCAAGCGCTTCGAGGAGAAGGGTTCTGCTGACTTGAACGTAGCTCAGAACGAGCAGATTGACTTCACTGCCGAGGAGTGGAACAGCTTCGACGACGTGAAGAAGCAGCAGATCCTGATGAACTACCGCATCGCTTACCTCGGTGAAACGATGGTAAACTGGTGCCCAGGCTTGGGTACTGTGCTTGCCAACGACGAGGTAGTAAACGGCGTAAGTGAGCGTGGCGGTTATCCTGTTATCCAGAAGAAGATGCAGCAGTGGTGCCTGAGAACATCTGCCTACTCTCAGCGTCTGCTCGATGGTTTGGAGACCATCCAGTGGAGCGACAGTATCAAGGAAACCCAGAAGAACTGGATTGGCCGTTCTGAGGGTACAGAGGTAGTATTCTCTGTAAAGGACAGCGACGTGAAGTTTACCATCTTCACCACCCGTGCCGATACTATGTTTGGTGTAACCTTCATGGTTCTGGCTCCAGAGAGCGAATATGTTCAGCAGGTAACTACTGCCGAGCAGAAGGAAGAGGTGGAGAAATATCTCGACTACGTGAAGAAGCGTACCGAGCTTGACCGTATGGCTAACCACAGCGTAACCGGTGTATTCTCAGGAAGTTATGCCATCAATCCATTCACTGGCGAGGCAATCCCAGTATGGATTTCAGAATATGTATTGGCTGGATATGGTACAGGTGCCATCATGGCTGTGCCAGCTCACGATAGCCGTGACTACGCATTTGCCAAGCACTTCAACCTGCCTATCATTCCTCTTATCGAGGGTGCTGATGTTTCAGAGGAGAGCTTCGATGCCAAGGAAGGTATCGTAACCAACTCACCTGTAGCAGGCAAGAGCAGCATGGATGGCTTCTCTCTGAACGGACTCACCGTGAAGGAGGCTATCGCAGCTACCAAGAAGTTTGTTACCGAGAAGGGCATCGGCCGAGTAAAGGTAAACTATCGTCTCCGCGATGCCATCTTCTCTCGCCAGCGCTATTGGGGTGAGCCATTCCCTGTATATTACAAGGACGGAATGCCACAGATGGTTCCAGAGGAGTGCCTGCCACTCGAATTGCCAGAGATTGAGACCTACAAGCCAACAGAGACTGGCGAGCCACCATTGGGCAGAGCCAAGAAGTGGGCTTGGGATGCTGAGAAGAAAGAGGTGGTTGACAAGAGCCTCGTAGATAACAAGACTGTATTCCCACTGGAGCTCAACACCATGCCAGGTTTCGCAGGTTCTTCTGCTTACTACCTGCGCTATATGGATCCTCACAACGATGAGGCACTCGTAGGCAAGGAGGCTGATGAGTACTGGCAGAATGTAGACCTCTACGTAGGCGGTTGCGAGCATGCTACCGGTCACTTGATTTACTCTCGTTTCTGGAACAAGTTCCTCTTCGACCTCGGCGTAAGCTGCAAGGAAGAGCCATTCCAGAAGCTGGTGAACCAGGGTATGATTCAGGGCCGTTCTAACTTCGTTTACCGCATCAACAGCGATGATCACGACAAGGCTCCTGTATTCGTAAGCTTGAACCTGAAGAAGGATTACGACGTAACTCCTATCCACGTAGATGTAAACATCGTAAGCAACGATGTTTTGGATATCGAGGCATTCAAGGCTTGGCGCCCTGAGTATCAGAACGCTGAATTCATCCTGGAGGATGGCAAGTACATCTGCGGATGGGCCATCGAGAAGATGTCTAAGAGTATGTTCAACGTGGTGAATCCAGATATGATTGTCGAGAAGTATGGTGCTGATACCCTGCGTCTCTACGAAATGTTCCTGGGTCCTGTAGAGGCAAGCAAGCCTTGGGATACCAACGGTATCGACGGTTGCCACCGCTTCCTGAAGAAGTTCTGGGGTCTATTCTACGAGAACCGTACTGACAACTTCCTGCCATGCGACGAGGCAGCGAAGCCAGAGAGCCTGAAGAGCGTTCACAAGCTCATCAAGAAGGTAAGCGAGGATATCGAGAAGTTCTCTTACAACACTTCTATCTCAGCCTTCATGATTGCCGTGAACGAACTCGGTCAGCAGAAGTGCCGCAACAAGGAACTGCTGAAGGATCTCGTCATCCTCATCGCTCCATTCGCTCCACACATCGCAGAAGAGTTGTGGGCAGCACTTGGCGAGCAGGGCAGCGTTTGCGATGCAGCATGGCCAAAGTATGATGAGCAGTATCTGAAGGAGAACGATATGCAGCTCACTATTTCCTTCAATGGTAAAGCTCGTTTCCAGATGACTTTCCCTGTGGATACTCCTAACGAGGAAATCCAGAAGCAGGTATTGGCAGACGAGAAGAGCCAGAAGTACTTGGAAGGATTCAACGTGTTGAAGGTGATCATCGTACCAAAGAAGATCGTCAACGTAGTGTTGAAAAAGTAATTTATTGATAATATCCAGAAGGTCGTCTCATCTAAAAATGGGCGACCTTCTGCGCTTTAAAAATACGAGGAAAATATTATGCAAATAGCAATCAGTCAAACAATTAAGAATGAGTGCAAGGATTACTTCTACATCACCCTTGGACTCTTGCTTTACACATTTGGATGGACCATTTTTCTGCTTCCATACCAGATAGTAACGGGTGGCGTAACGGGTATCGCAGCCGTGATTTACTACGGCACGGGGATACCTATCTATTTGTCTTATTTTCTCATCAATGCAGCCTTGCTGCTTGCCGCGCTGAAGATTCTGGGATTCAAGTTCATGGTGAAGACCATCTACGCCATCATCATGCTCTCCGTGTTCCTGGCGCTGGCGCAAGACTGGATGATAGGTGAAGATGGCAAGATGGTGCAGATATTGGGAGAGGGACAGGACTTCATGTCGCTCATCATCGGCTGTCTGTTTACGGGCTTATCGCTCGCCATCGTCTTCCTGCACAATGGAAGTACGGGAGGAACGGATATCATCGCCGCCATCGTGAACAAATACCATAACATCTCGCTGGGACGTGTGCTCATCTTCGTGGACCTCGTCATCGTGGGCAGTTCCTTCTTCGTCTTCAATGCGAAACCCGATTTCACCACGATAGATGCTGTCAGAAAGGTGGTATTTGGTCTATGTACCATGGTGATTGAGAACCTGGTGCTCGACTATGTGATGAATGCCAAGCGAGAGAGTGTGCAGTTCATGATCTTCAGCAAGAAGTATCAGGAGATAGCCAACGCCATCGGTACGCAGATGGACCATGGAGTGACGATTCTGGATGGCCACGGCTGGTACACCGGCGATGAGATGAAGGTGCTCTGTATTCTTGCCAAGAAGAACGAGAGTGTCACCATCTTCCGCATCGTCAAGATCATCGACCCGAATGCCTTCGTGAGCCAGAGTGCCGTCATCGGTGTGTATGGTGAGGGATTTGATGAAATGAAAGTGAAAATCAAGGAGAAAGATATTAAGAAAATCAAATAGTGATTATGAAGATAGTATTTGCAACAAATAACCAGCATAAGCTCCAGGAAATCCGCGACATCCTGGGCAGCGACTACGAGGTGGTTTCGCTGAAGGAGATAGGATGCGATGTGGATATTCCTGAAACAGGAAATACGCTGGAGGAGAATGCCTTGCAGAAGGCGCAGTATGTTTACGACCATTATCACCTGAGCTGCTTTGCCGATGATACCGGTCTGGAAGTAGAGGCGCTGGATGGTGCGCCGGGTGTTCACAGCGCCCGCTATGCTGAAGGTACCGACCACGACAGCGAGGCAAACATGGCTAAACTGCTCAGAGAACTGGATGGAAAGGAGAACAGAAAGGCCCGCTTCCGTACCGTGATCTGCTACATCGAGAAGAAGGATGTCTGCCCTTGCGGCTGCACCAGCATCAAGAAAATCCATCAGTTTGATGGTATCGTAGAGGGTCATATCGCTACCGAGAAGCACGGCACCGAAGGTTTCGGCTACGACCCGATCTTCGTTCCGGAAGGCTACGACCAGAGTTTCGCCCAGCTGGGTGAGGAAATCAAGAACGGCATCAGCCATAGAGCCAGAGCCGTGGCTAAACTGGCTGAATACTTAAAGAACAAAAATGATTAATACCCTTTCGATATTAATCCCTACATATAATAATGTATGCGTTGAGCTTGTAAAATCCCTGCAAGCTCAAGCATCGTTATTGTATTCATCTTCAGATTCCCTCTCTTCATCCTCTCATTTCGAATATGAAATATTAGTCGCCGATGATGGTTCTACAGATGAAAGAACCATAGAAGGCAACCGTATCATCAACACCCTCCCCCATTGCCGCTACATCGAAAGAAAAGAGAATGTGGGCAGGGCTGCCATCCGCAACTTCCTGGCTAAGGAGGCGAAATATACCTGGCTGCTTTTTATCGACAGCAACATGAATGTGATCAGCCATCAGTATCTTGCCAATTATCTAAAAGAAAAAGAAAGCGATGTGGTCTATGGAGGATATCAGATAAAGCGGGATGCTGAAACCAGAGAACGACTGAAATATAACCTACGATACATTTTCGAATCAGCCGGCACGCAGAACGGAAATCATCTCCAGCGACAGGCTAACCCCTATGCAGACTTCCACACCTCCAACTTTATCGTGAAGCGAAGCATCCTGCTGAAACACCCATTCGATGAACGGTTTTCCAACTATGGGTACGAAGATGTGCTTTGGGGCAAGAATCTGAAAGACAATCACATACCGATTCTTCACGTGGATAATCCACTGGGGTATGAACACTTTATAGGCAATATGTCGTTTCTCTATAAAACAGAGGAAAGCCTGCGCACCCTCTATCAGTTCAGGAATGAACTGCAGGGCTATTCCAAAATCATCGACAATGCCCACAAGCTGAAAAGATGGCATCTCTATCCACCTTGCCAGTATCTCTTTCCGCTGCTGAGTCTGCCAATAAAAGCCAGACTCACAGGCAATAAACCCAGTATTTTTATGTTTAATATATATAAGTTATTATATTATATACATTTAGATAGATGAGAAAGAAAATATGGATACTCCTCTCGTTCCTGATTCTTCAGGTTGCCGCTTTCCAGAGCAGCGCCGCCATCGGCGACTGGAAAGCCTATATGGCGTACAGCGAAGTGCAGGAAATAGAAGAAGCCGGCAACTGGATATTCGTGCAGGCTTCCAGCAATCTCTATGCTTACAACAGAAACGACCAGAGCATTCAGACCTTCAGCAAGATGGATTTTCTGAACGACTGCGATATCCAGCACATCGCTTACAACAAGACTGCCAAGCGGCTGCTCATCCTTTACAACAATGCCAACATCGACCTGATGAACACCCAGAACTGGAGCGTGCAGAATCTGCCGGATTACTATGCTGCCACCATCACGGGCGACAAGACCATCAACGATATCTATATGTATGGCAAATTCGCCTATCTCTGCTATGGACTGGGCATCATCAAGCTCAATATGGCGGATGGGGAAATCAGCGATACTTATACACTGGGATTCAAGGTGAACTGGTGCGAAATCAGGGATAACCAGATCTATGCCTACAGCCAGGAGGAAGGTACCTATCGCGCTGCCCTCTCTGACAACCTGCTCGACAGAAACCGATGGAGCAAGGTGGGGGCTTATACCGCTCCCCAAAAAGAGGACAAGAGCGAACTGATGAAGCTGGTAAGCAGCTTGCTGCCGGGAGGTCCGAAGTATAATCATTTCTGGTATATGAAGTTTATCCACAACCAACTCTATACCTGCGGCGGCGCCTTTCTTTCGGGAATTTCTCTTGATACCCGTCCCGGTACCATCCAGGTTTTGAACCGGGATAACTGGACCATCTATCAGGATGACATCAGGAATACGACGGGTTATCAGTATCAGGATATCAACTGTGTAGAACCGGATATCCACCAGCCAAACCACGTGTTTGCTTCGGGCAGAACCGGACTCTATGAGTTTACAGACGGCAAACTGACACATTATTATAATAAGGACAACAGTATCCTGGAAGCTGCCGTGGATAGAGGAACGATACTGGACAACAACTATGTGCTGGTGCATAGTCTGCTATCGGATGAAAGCGGAAAGCTGTGGATTCTCAACAGCCAGGCTACCCACCGCTCCATCATCGAGATGAAAGACAACCAGTTGGTAGCCCACGACCAGAAGACATTGAATGCGAACGGCTACAGTCTTTCGGCGATGACGGGTCTGATGAAGGACAGGCAGGGCAGGCTCTGGTTCGTGAATGACAACCATGAAACTCCAGCCATCGTCTGCTATCAGCCGGAAACCGATGACGTGAAGATGTTCAGCAAGCCCTTCACCAACCAGGATGGTGCGGAAATCAATCTCTATTATATCAGATGCATCAAGGAAGACCTGGAGCACAATCTGTGGATAGGAACCGACCAGGGACCTTTCTACATCACTCCGCATATTCTGGATGACACGCAGCCAACGCTTACCCAGGTGAAAGTGCCGAGAAACGACGGTACCAATTATGCCGACTATCTGCTAGGCGGTGTGGATATTACCTGCATGGCGGTGGATCAGGCAAACAGAAAATGGTTTGGTACCAGCAACAACGGTGTCTATCTGATCAGCGCCGACAATATGGAGCAGATTCATCACTTCACGGCAACCAACAGCAAGCTGCTGTCGAACAACATCGAATCGCTCGCCATCAACGATGCTAACGGTGAGGTGTTTATCGGAACCAACAAGGGTCTCTGCTCCTATATGAGCGATGCTACCGCCACCAACGAAGAGATGACCCAAGACAATGTATGGGCTTATCCGAACCCGGTAAAGCCAGACTATACAGGACTCATCACCATCACCGGTCTGTCGCTGGATGCGGATGTGAAGATAGTCAGTACCAGCGGAACCCTGGTGAACCAGGGCAGAAGCAACGGCGGCACCTATACCTGGAACGGCTACGACCTGAAAGGCAGAAGAGTGGCTAGCGGAATCTATATGGTGGAAACCGCTACCAGCAACGGTGAGAAAGGTACCGTCTGCAAAATAGCCATCATCAGATAAAAGAGACAGCATCTTCTATCAGAAATATCAAGAGAGCAAGCAATGAAACTCAGTATCATCATCCCCGTATATCGTGCCGAAGATACGCTCGAAAGATGCATCGGGAGTATCCTGCAGCAATCATTCACCAGCTACGAGCTGATTCTCGTAGATGATGGATCGCCTGATGCGTGCCCTCTGCTCTGCGATGAATATGCCGGGAAAGATTGTCGTATCCACGTTATCCACAAGGAAAACGGAGGTTTAAGCGATGCCAGAAATGTGGGGATAAAGAGGGCTAAAGGACTGTATATCACCTTCATAGACAGTGATGATGCGATAGGGGAAAACTCGCTTCAACAGCTGATGGAAGAACTTTATCAACATCCCGATGTGGATATTCTGGAATATCCCATCATGGAGAGAATCGGTCATCCCCATCGGGAAAAGCTCCTCTCCTTCGCTCCGAAAACCTATCAGAATGCCATCGAATACTGGTTGGCGGAAAAGGGCTATCATCATACCTATGCCTGCAACAAGATATTCAGGCGTTCGCTGTTTCAGAACATCGAATTTCCGAAAGGAAAAAGCTTTGAGGATGTGTGGACGATTCCGAAACTGATAGGGCTGACGGAGACTGAGATAACTCCGGACAGGGCGGTGGTTCCTCCTCCGCCATTGAAAATAAGGGTGACGGATGTAGGAAAGTATCTCTATTACTGGAATCCTCACGGCATTACATCGCAGGCAAAATATCCCGATCTGCTTCAGCTGTATCTGGGACAGAGGCAGGCTTTGATGAAGCTGGAAATAGCGGGTAAAGAAGAAATGAAGCTACAGATGGAAGCAAAAGAAGAAACCAAGCTACAAATGGGAGCAACAGAAGAAATCCTGCTAAAATACCAGTCTTCATTAGAAGATTTCCTGACGCAGCATCTCAATGTCCTGCTCGATCTCTACGATTTATCGGGAAGATATGAACCGGATCCTCCCCTTATCCACGCCGTGAAATGGCTGGAAGGAAAAACGGGGATTCATTCATTCAAACTCAAACTATTCAATATTTTAGGTTATCATTCATTATGCAAAATCAATCATCTCATACACAGAATATACAGGCACCCTTAGTAAGTTTCATCATCACCACTTACAATATGCCTACGGAATATCTGGAAGAATGCCTCAAAAGCATCCTCCAGCTCTCACTCAATGCCAAGGAAAGAGAAATCATCCTCGTGGATGATGGAAGCGATATCTGTGCAATCAACGGACTCACGGAATATCTGCAGGATATCATCTATCTGCGTCAGCCTAACCGGGGAGCCAGCGTGGCTAGAAATTATGGTATGATGATAGCCAAGGGCAGATTCATCCAGTTTGTGGATGGCGACGACTATCTGGTACAGACCGCCTACGAACATTGTCTCGACATCGTAAGATATCATCAGCCAGACATCGTGACTTTCAACTATGTAAAAAACAGGCAGACGGATACTCCTCCTTATGAATTGCCGACTCCGATATCGGGCACAGCCTATATGAGCAATCATAACCTGCATGGTTCTGCCTGCTCCTATATTTTCCGCAGCAGCATCAGAGGAACCCTACAGTTTACGCCGGGCATCGTATATGGAGAAGATGAGGAGTTTACCCCTCAGCTCTTCCTGCGTGCCGAAAGAATCTTCAAGATGGAGACAGAGGCTTATTACTATCGTGAGAATCCGAACTCCGTAACCCATCAGATGGATCATGAGAAGATTAGCCGGAAAATGGATAACAGTCTGGAGGTAATCCTGCATCTGCAGAAACTGCTAGATAAGATTCCGGTGGCTGAAAGACAGGCGCTGAGTCGCCGCATCGCCCAACTCTCGATGGATTATCTGGTGAACAATATCCGACTGAAACATTCGCTGATAGCCCTGAACCACGCCATCAAGAAGTTGAGAAAGCATGGACTCTATCCACTTCCAGACAAGGAATACACCAAGAAATATACCATGTTCAGAAAGATGATAGGTACATACGTAGGAAGAATGGCGCTCCTCTTTTTCATCAAGAAATAAATGAAAAGGAGGAAGATTTTATCAGATAAATAAAGAGTATATCAGGAAGATGAAGATTCTATTAATGGGAGAATACAGTAACGTACATGCCACACTTGCCGAGGGACTCCGCAAGCTGGGGCATGAGGTTACCGTGCTCTCCAACGGCGACTTCTGGAAGAATTATCCACGAGATATCAACATGGTGAGAAAGCCTGGAAAACTAGGTGGAATCCTATATTTGATAAAGTTATACACAATTGTGCATAAGTTAAGGGGATATGACATCGTCCAGCTCATCAACCCGATGTTTCTGGAGTTGAAGGCTGAGCGTATCTTCCCGATTTACCGGTATTTGAGAAAGCACAACAGGAAGGTGGTGCTGGGGGCATTCGGCATGGATTACTATTGGGTAAGCGTCTGCTGCCAGGATAAGCCATTGAGATACAGCGATTTCAACATAGGAGATGATTTACGCACCAATGCCGATGCCCTGAAAGAAAGAAAAGACTGGCTGGGAACCGCCAAGGAAAGACTCAACCGGATGATTGCTGAAGATTGCGACGGCATCATAGCGGGACTTTATGAATACTGGGTATGTTATCAACCGCATTTTCCACAGAAAACCACGTTTATCCCCTATCCTATCCATACTTATACACAATCCTATCAGGATAGGGATAAAGGGGCAGCTTCTGTAGATATTCCCAAAAGACCTTCCCAAAAGTTGAAGTTATTCATAGGTATCAACAAAACCAGAAGTGAGTATAAGGGTACGGACATCATGCTGAAGGCTGCCCAGGCAATCGCCGAGAAATATCCGGAAAAGGTAGAACTGCGTATCGCCCAAAACGTGCCTTTTGCGGAATATGTAAAGATGATGAACGGCAGCGATGCCATCCTCGACCAGCTCTACAGTTATACTCCATCAATGAATCCGCTGGAGGCAATGGCGAGGGGCATCATCTGCATAGGTGGTGGAGAACCGGAAAACTACGAGATTATCCACGAGGAGCATCTCCGTCCCATCATCAATGTGCTGCCCAACTATGAGAGCGTATATCAAGAGTTGGAGCACCTGGTGCTTCACCCGGAACTGATACCGCAGCTTAAGCAACAGAGCATCGCATACATCAGCAAGCATCATGAATACATAAAGGTAGCTAAACAATATGAAGAATACTACAAGAGCCTGTTAGCCTAGGCTCTTGTAATAAAAAGACGTCGCCTATAGGATATTGGAACGATTGCCAAAGCTGATGAGCGGCAAGCCTATACACAAGATTGCTATTATATATAAAGATAACGATCTTTGGAGAGTAGAGGAATGGTGCTGAAGAAGACAAGCCCTAATGATCTTTTATATTCAGCGACGTTGAATCTCCGTTCAGCGACGTTGAATGTGCGTTCAACGACGCTGAATGTATATTCAACGTCGCTGAACGGAGATTTTCTTTAATAGTATCAACATTTACCATAAAGGATATTCCTATTTTCCCTTAATAGTATGCCTATTTCCCCTTATGGGATTGAGCCGTCATTAAACTACTCATTCATCCACATCCTGAATCCTTCACCGCGAAGGGTATCCAGGTGGATAGAGGCATCCTTGGCGAAATATTTTCTGAGGTTATAAACCACGTTGTTGAGGTTCTCATCCGAACAGCTAATGCCTCTCCATACAGAATCCTTGAGGTCCTGACGGGTAACTACTTCTCCTTTATTGATCCATAGAGCCTTGATGGTAGCATATTCCGTGTTACTCAGCGTTTTCTCGTTGTTACCATAAATGCTGAGAATATGGGTTTCCGTATCAAGGGTGTAGGCTCCTATATTGATTTTTCGGGAGTTGCTGAAGTCGCTATGCTTGGCGTAACGTTTCACCCACAGCAACAGTTTCTCTTTGCTGAACGGCTTCTCCAGATAAACCACTGCGCCATTTGTTACAGCCCGTTCCTCTGTTTCCACCCCGCTGTCAGAAGATACGAAGATGATAGGAATGTCTTCGGCGGCGAGTCGGATATCGTTGATTCTCTCAAGACTATTTTCTTCTCCCACCATCACATCCAGGATAATGATGTTGGGGTTCAGTTTCATGATGAGACTCTCTATGCCAAACAGAGAGTTCTGAAAATAGACCTCATAATCTGCAGCCTTCAGGATCTTGGTTGCGATGTTGCCAAACAACAGGTCATCATCTACCAGCAATACTTTTATCTTTTCCATTGTCTTGTTGTTTTTTCTATTCTTATTTTCTATTTCCTATTTCTTGTTCAGGGGAAGAGTAAAGGTAAAGGTGCTGCCCTTGCCCGGTTCACTTTCTACCCTGATGGTTCCTCCATGTGCCCTGACGGCATATTTCACCAGAGCAAGTCCGATGCCATATCCGTTCTTATGCTGGGTTCCCGGTATGCGATAGAATTGCTCGAAAATCTTCTTCTGATATTTTCTGTCGATTCCTATACCGTTATCTTTTACGCTGACGATGGCGAATTTTTCATCCGAACGGATACTTACTTCTATGTCAGCTTCAGAATACTTCACGGCGTTTTCAATCAGGTTGCCCAGAACATTCGCTATCAGATAGCGGTCTGCCGGAACCTCTTCCTTATCGGTTCTGCAGTCATGGATATGTATGCAGTGTGGCTTGTCTGCATAGTTGCTGTCTACCTGTTCCTGTGCCAGTTTTGCCAATTCTATGAGATTTACCGGTTCTTTGTTTAGAGCAAACTTGTTTTCTCCAGCTTTGGCAGTAATAAGAATCGTCTTGATGGTATTGGCAAGATTCTGAATCTTCTTCTCCGAAGAATGTAGTAACTCCTGGAGCTGTATATCTTCTATGCTGTCTTTGATGAACCCCAACGTGAGGAGTACGCTTGCCAATGGAGCCTTCAGGTCGTGGATGGTGCCATGAATGCTTACCTCTCGATTTCTCAAAAGGTTTTCCTTGTTTCTGATGGCAGTCATCTGGTATCCAACGCAGAAGACGATGATGAGGGCTAGCAAAATGGTGGACACAAGTGTTTCTATTGAATTTCTGATGAAAGAAGATGGAGTTATATTCACCTTTGCCTGTACGAAACGGATAGGTTTGAGCCCGATGCCGATAGGCTTGCTAGCCTGCCAAGTCTCAATGTCCTTTGTTTGTCCATAACTCTTGATGACCTTTTTGTTCTCATCTAATATTAATAAGGTATTGGTAAAGCCCTCATTTAGATTTTTCTTGAATATTTGGGAGAGTTTGGCTAAATTAATGGGATTACCCTTGTTAGTAAGTATGTCTTTTGTTAATAATCCCATAGCTTCTGCTTCTGTCTCTGCAATACCTCTATCTCTAAGGTCTTGAATGTTTATTTCGTCAAAGCGAATGACATCTTCTTTCTTTGGCTTTGCCTTGAGAAAGTCTTCGTCCGTCATTATTTTTGTGTAGAGTCGTTGCTTTCCATCTTTATGTGGATTGTAATTTTGATGTGCTCGGATAGCATATTCTTCATCAACAGAAACTTTCAGTGCAGAATTTATCTTATCTATTTCCTTATAGGTATATTCCTTGTATTGCAAAGACACATTATATCCTTGTAACAAAGTAACAACTAAAAGTGCTAAAATCGTTATACAATAATACTTTTTCATGCTTTGTATTTTTACTTATTTTACTTCAAAAGTGCAAAAATACAAATATTTTTTCAAAGTAGCGTACTTTCTAACATCATTTTTATATAATAATTTAGGGGGCAAATATTATGTGAGAAATGATGTAAAAAGTTTGGTAGTTTGAGCAATTTGCCGTAATTTTGCACTCAGATATTTTTAATTAATATAAAGAGTAACAGCTATGGATATATTGAAAAATCATGAACTGGGCAAAGTCTTAGGTGGCGGCTATTGGTGGCAAGCACCTAATGGTCAATGGATTTACGATAGTCTTCCAAGATAGTTAACATGGTATAAACTCTTAATTGTAAAAAACGGTTATTATGAGGATTTTAATAAGTATATCGGTATTATTCTTTTATGCACTTTTGTTGCAAGCTAAGAATGAGGTTATAGATCATGGGCAATTTTTGTGCTCATATTATTATTGTTATTCGAAAGATACGATAAAGAATGATGAGAAAGAAGAGGATTTACTCTTTCTTTCTATCGGAAAGAATGTTTCAAAATGCTATAGCTATTATACTTATCAGTCTGATTCCTTGCAATCTACAGAAGATGGCAAGGCAAAGTTTCGTGCTTTATTCAAAGAAGCCTTTAAGCGTGAAGGATATCTGACTAATTCTTTTCCACATCGCAGAATGACGGCGTGCGTCTATAAGAATTATCCGCAGAATATGATGACGGTAACGGACAATCTGATGTCTCAGTATTATGAATATAGTGACAGCTTAGGTTTACAGAATTGGGTTGTAGAAGGTGATAGTATTAAAAACATATTAGGCTATAACTGCCAGAAGGCAACCTGCAGATTTCGTGGTCGCTCTTGGACGGCATGGTTTGCCTTGGATGTTCCTATGAGTGATGGCCCTTGGAAATTTTGTGGACTTCCTGGTTTGATTATGGAAGTGTATGACAAGGGGAGACAGCAATATTTTTGCATCAAGGGATTGCAGAAGGATGCTGGCACGCCTATCGTTTATGATGTTTTCAATAGAAAACGGATAAAGACAGACCGGAAAGCTTTTCTGAAGTCTAAATATAATTATTTTCATAATCAAAATAGCATAGACGAGGCTACGTCAGGTATATCCTTAGGTCTGTCAGACGAAAAACGTAACTATGACTTGATAGAAAGAGAATAGAATCAAAGAGTATCTTTATTTTAAACAAGGAAAAGTTATGGAGAAAATGAAAAGTTTGGTGGCATTAACAATCCTAGCCTATATGGGGATAGAATGTTGTTATGCCCAGAAAAAAATAGATGAGGCTTATCTGAAATGTCAATATGATTATACTTATGTAGTGGATACTTTGTCTGGAAAAACAGCCAAGGATTGGTTGGTACTGCAGATAGGTAAAAATATGTCCAAATGCTATAGTTATTATAGTATGCAGGTAGATTCTATTTTTGCTTCTCCTGATAGAGATGTAATACTGCGGCAGCAGATAAATGCTGCGATAGGTAGTAAGACCGAGTGGCCTCATAAAAGGATGAAAGCCTATGTGTACAAAAACTATCCGCAAGGAAAGATGACTGTAACAGATGGCTTACTGATGCAAGATTATATTTATGAAGATACTTTATATGCTCAGAATTGGGTAATACAAGATTCTTCTAAATTAATCTTGGGACATGAGTGCCAAAAAGCAGTCTGTCAATATCGTGGTCATTGTTGGACTGCATGGTTTGCTATGGATATTCCAATAACTGACGGACCTTGGAAATTATGTGGATTGCCGGGACTGATAATGGAGGCTACTACGGAAGATAATAGCCATGCCTTTAAACTTCTTGGCATGGAAAAGGTGTCAAAGAAGCCGATTGTCTTTAGCAAGACTTACGTTGGAAACAACAAATTTGAGAAGACTACATTTGAAAAATTCTTAAAGGAACAATATATATTTCTTTTTGGAGATTTCCAGTCGCAAACGCAACTACAGGGCATTGATATTCCCCAGATAGAAAAAGTTGGGTCTAAAAAGTGGAAATATAAACAATTAGAATGTTTGTAAAATATAAATAGATATATAGTATTGAGAAATCATGAAGAGAAAGTGTTTTGTTTTTCTGTTTTCTGTCTTTAGTCTGTTAGGACTAGCCCAAAATAAGAAGATAGATACGGCTAATATGCTGTGTAGCTATGTATATGAATATCTTACGGATACGCTGTCTGGAGAACAACAGCGCAAGGAAGACTTGCTCTATCTGCAAATCGGAGCGGAGTGTTCTAAATGCTATAGCTATTATACTTATCAGTGTGATTCTCTGATGGCTTCTCCTAATGGCGATAAACTATGGGATAGCTTCTTGACTGAAGCTGTTGGAAAAGGATTGAAAGGAAAGCAATTATACAATGCCATACCACATCGCAGAATGTCTGCAACCATCTACAAGAATTATCCGCAAGGAAAGATAACTGTTACCGACTTCTTGCTGGGACAATATTACCTTTATGAGGATGCTTTAAACTCACAGGAGTGGAATATGGAAAATGACAGCACGAAGATGGTGCTCGGTCATGAATGCCAAAAGGCTACCTGCTGCTTCCGGGGAAGACAATGGACTGCCTGGTTTGCTTTGGATGTTCCTGTAAGTGACGGTCCCTGGAAGTTCTGCGGACTCCCTGGCTTGATTATGGAAGTGTATGATAGGGGAAAGCAATACTATTTCTGTATCAATGGAATGCAGCAGGTTAGTGCAAAACCTATTACTTTTGGGGTACAGGATAAGGAATTCAAGCGCTTTCAGAAAACGACAAGAAAGGATTTCCTGCAATCAAAATATAAGTATCTGAAAAATTGGAACAGTATCAACGAGGCTTCAACGGGAATATCTCTGGGTGGTTCGGATGAGGCTCTGAAATATGATCTGATAGAAAAAGAATAAGTATCAACGTAAAGAGAGAACGGATTGGTTTCTCAAAAAGATAATTTATGAAGCAACTGTTTTTATATCTGTGGTTTATCTGTATGAGCACTTTGACCTATGCCCAACAAGTCACCTTGTCGGGTAAGGTGGAAGATGCCTATACGGGCAACGGGTTGCAGGGAGTGATGGTTACCATCCGACCTGCTGCCGGCAATAGAATCCTGAAGTTTACCAAGACACAGGCAGATGGAAGTTTCCTGCTGTCGCTCAATGCTATTCCGGATGGTCGTAACGTGCTGCATTTCTCGATGATGGGATATGCTGTGAGAACCATTCCTTTGTCGAAGGATACTACAGTTTATCATGTACTCCTGACGGAGCAGGCAACAAAGCTGAAGGATGTTGTGGTGAAGGCTCCAAGCATCCGACAGCGGGGCGATACCATCTCCTACAATGTGGCAAGCTTTGCCGATGCCAACGACAAGAGCCTGGCTGATGTCTTGAAGAAGATGCCGGGAATGGAGGTGTCGGATAAGGGAGAAATCAAATATAACGGAAAGGCTATCAACAAGTTTTATATCGAAGGACATGATATGCTCGGCGGCCGCTATTCCATCGCCACCAACAATATCCATCAGAAGGATGTCGGTTCGGTAGAGGTGATGACCAATCATCAACCTATCAAGGCTTTGGAAGATATGTCGTTTTCGCAAGACCCTGCCATCAATATCAAACTGAAGGAATCTGCCAAGAGCCGTCTGGTAGGAACGTTGAAGGCAGGTGGCGGTATGGAGCAGAAGAAAGGGGAGAAGTTTGGGAAGCTGAATGTCTGGGAAGGCGAGATGTCGTTGATGCGCTTTGCCAAGAAAGCCCAGTCGCTCAATACCTTCAAGAGTAATAATATAGGTACGGATGTAACCGGTGAAGGCAATCTCCTCTTTTCGGATGATGGCACTGGAGTGATGAGAAATTCTTATAATCTAAAAGATTATGTGAATGTTACGCCCGACCAGCTGGCGGATATTTCAGACAGCCGTGTGCGTAAGAACCAGACCCATGTTTTCACAACCAATAATCTCTGGGTGTTAGGCAAAAATACGGATTTGTCTTCTCAGATAGTCTATACCCACGACCGTCTTCTTTCTTCCTCATTCAGTAATACTCAGTATTTCCTGAATGATTCAACCATTTATGATGTAGAGGATGAACAGGCAAAGCAGAAGCAGAACAGATTGGTTGCCGACTTTACGCTGACTTCGAATGGCGAAAAGTCGTATGTTGCCAATCAGCTTTCCACCGACCTGGCCTGGAATGATGTCATGATGGATATTGCCGGCTCTTATCCTAATCATCAGCAGGTCAAGATGCCGAAATATAAAGTATCAGACAAGCTGGAACTGTTGCATCGGAGTGGTAAGCGAACCTATACCTTTAACACGTATAATGCTTATATGGTGAATCCGCACTCTCTGTCTGTTGATAATTCGCAGCAAACGGCTTATCAAAGTGTTCGTTCGGCAGCCTTCTTCAGTCATACAAATACTTCGCTCGGCTTTTTCCTCAAGCCTTTTACCGTGATGATGAAGGTAGGCTTGCAGGTATTGAGCAGAACGATGAAGAGTCATCTGGAGGGAGTACCCGATTCCCTGGGCAATATGCGCAATCAGATAGGCATGACCTTCTTCCGTGCCTATGCATCGCCGGAGGCAGAGTATAATCAGGGTGGCTGGCATATCCGTTTCCAGATGCCCATCACCTTTACACCTTATTATTATAATGATAAGTTGATGGGAGCGAAAGAGAATGCCAGCAAGACACAGGTTGCTCCTCAACTCTGTGTGAGCTATTTCCTTACAGCCCGTTTGCAGGCTACGCTTTCCGGTGGAATCGCTCAGCGGGAAGTGGATGAACAGAATTTCTATCAGGGTCTGCTGATGCGTGATTACCGTAATCTTTATACGGGTTTCGTGGATTATACCGCCGACAGGAGCAAGCATATTTCCTTCAACATCAACTATAAGCGTCCTCTTGCTACCATCTTTGCCAATGCCTACATCCGCAAGAGCTGGTCTGACAGTCATCTTACGGTGGCTCGTGATTTTGTGGGTGATTATATCATCAACTCCTATTTCTCCAACAGCAGCAGTTCTGAAAACCTGATGGCTGGTGGAAAGGTAAGTAAGGGATTGGGATTCATGCATGGACTCGTTAGCGTAGGTTTTGATTATCTGAGGTTTGATGGCTTCCTGCGTCAGAACGATTCTCCTTCAGCCTATTCATCTGATAACTATATGTTGTCGGCAAAGTGGAGTGGTCGTCCTGTGGATTGGTTCAATTTCACCTATGAGCTGAACTGGAATAAGGATAAGATGGTATTGAAGAATTTGGGTTTCGATTCTTCCTCTACCAATCTTGCCCAGCATCTCACTTTCAACTTCCAGCCATTGAAGTCATGGTTCATCAAGTTGCATGGAGAGCATTATCGCAATCAGATAGCAGATCATCAGCACAAGAATCTTACTCTTGCCGATGTATCCACCAGTTATGGCTTTAGGAATGGCATGGAGTTGAGTTTGACTGCGCTTAATCTTTTCAATCAGCGCACCTACGGCTATACTGTTTATTCTGGGTTGACCCGTACGAGCAAGGAGTATCAGTTGCGAGGTAGAACAATATTAATGTCTATATTCTTTCATTTTTAGTAATTTAATAACGGCTCAATCCCATAAGGGAAAATAGGAATACTATTAAGGGAAAATGGAAATATCCTTAAGGGAAAATAGGAATATCCTTAATGGTAAATGTTGATACTATTAAAGAAAATCTCCGTTCAATAGTTTTGAACGTACATTCAAAATCATTGAACGCACATTCAAAACTATTGAACGGAGATTCAAAATCATTGAATATAAAAAATCGTTAGGGCTTATCCTTTTTTTCTATAAGCCTATCACCTTTTTTCTATAATTCTATCACCTTTTTCTTATGAGAGCGAAAGCATCTTTTCTATAGGCTTCACGGCATCCTTGGCTATTTCTGGAGCCACTTCTACTGTAGGCCAGCCGAACTTCAGGCTATTGTAGATTTTCTTCAATGAGTTCATCTTCATATACTCGCACTCATTGCAGCTGCAACCTACTCCACCCTCACTTACCTCTGGTGGTACAGGATAGAAGATGACGTCAGGGCAGTTGCGCTCCAACTCATGCAGGATACCTGCCTCTGTGGCGATGATGTACTCCTTGATTTCAGGATGCTCCTGGGCATAATGCAGCATCGTGGCGGTAGAACCCTTCACATCGGCTACGGCAAGCACCGGTGCCTTGCACTCCAGGTGAGCCATCACAACAGCCTCAGGATGCTCCTGCTTCAACTTGATGATAGCCTCTACCGAGAATTTCTCGTGTACATGGCAGCCACCGTTCCAGAGCAGCATGTTTCTACCTGTTACGCTGTTGATATAGTTGCCGAGGTTGTAATCAGGACCAAAGATAATCTTTGCATCTTGTGGAAAACTGTCGATAACCTTCTTGGCATTGCCACTGGTCACCACGCAATCGGTCAAAGCCTTCACGGCAGCGGTGGTATTCACATAGCTTACCACCTGGTAGCCTGGGTGCTCTTCCTTATACTTCTTCAGATCCTCAGCCTTGCAGCTGTCAGCAAGCGAGCAGCCGGCATTCAGGTCAGGGCAGAGCACAATCTTGTCTGGACTCAAGAGCTTGCAGGTTTCAGCCATGAAGTGCACGCCGCACATCACCATCACCTTAGCTTCTGTTTCAGCAGCCTTACGAGCCAAAGCCAGAGAATCACCCACAAAGTCGGCAATATCCTGAATCTCGCCTACTGTGTAGTAGTGTGCCAGGATAATCGCATCTTTCTCCTTGCAAAGCTTTCTGATTTCAGCTTTCAAGTCTAAGGTTTCGTCGATTGGTTCATCCACGTAACCTTTCTCAATCCATTCTTTTTTCACCATAACATTAATATTATATTTTTTATTTCTTATTTTTTAAAAGAGATTATAAGGATGATGATATGTCGTGGATAAGTGGATAAAAAACACCTTCTAAATTTGCTTTTTTCATTATCCATATCTTATGCAGAGTTATCCGTATTCGACTTGGAAATCTTTTTCTTGGTCTTTAAAGGATTAGCTCTTTTATCAACATTTCCCCAATTCGGTGCAAAGTTAATAAGTTTATATCTTTTTTCCGTCAAAAACTGCGAAAAAGTTTCTAAAAACTTATTAATAACCCTGTGGATATCCCTATTCCTCGGGTTTCGGGATGGGAGCGGTGGATATCCACAAAGTTATTAAATAGTTATTCCTGTGGTTTTCCATACACTTATCCACGGGTTATTAAAAGTGCCATTATATTGTTTCTTAATGAACTTTTAACACTTAATATGTTTGATATCTCAGAAAAATTACTTAATTTTGCGTTCAGAACAGTTACTTTATTAATAATAAACGTTATGGGAAAGAAAATGAGTATGCTCATTAGTTTAGCTTTTGCTTTTGTGAGCTTGTTTACATTTGTTGGTTGTTCATCAGATGATGACGATATTCCTACAACCGGATTTGTTAGGGTTGAGTTTCCTTATTGGTCTGGTTCTGTGGAAACTGGTGAGGTTTATGTCTATCTTGCAGATCAATATGCCTCTGGTACATACGTATGTATTAAAAGTTCGAAAATACGCAGTACTAAAACCACAGACATTGAGTTGAATCCTGGTAACTATTATGTGGATATACGTATGAATGGTATGAGGATTGAAGGAGATGGATACTTGCAAGTGCAGGCTGGCAAGGTGGAAGTTATAGAAGTTTATAAAAGGTAATTGATAGATTGATGATTAGAATAAAAACGCAAAGAAGAGCCATTAGTGACTCTTCTTTGCGTTTTTATTTAATATGTTCTCAATTTTTTCAACAATCAGCTCTGGTGAGATATTCTTCATGCAGGCAAAGTCGCCACGCATGCACGGCTTGTTGCCATAGATGCTGCATGGACGGCACGGCATATCGAGCTGTACGGCATTGTCGGGACTCTGATGCCAGCCCATGAAACCGGCGTAAGGATGGGTGGCTCCCCAGACACTTACCACTGGGGTATTGACCAAAGATGCCAGATGCATGTTGCCGCTGTCCATGCTGATCATCAGGCGGAGATGACTCATCAGGATGAGTTCGTCGGAAATGCCGTGGAGCTTGCCTGAAGCATTCACCACCTGTGGATATTTCTCTTCCCAGGCATCCATCACCGGAGTTTCGGTCTGTCCGCCTCCGAAAAGGAAGATGCGGCAGTGAGGATGATGGTGAATCAGGCGCTCTACTACCTTCTCCATCTGCTGTACCGGATAGATCTTGCCTTCGTGGGCAGCGAATGGAGCCAGACCTATCCAAGGTTCCGCTGGGTTATGAGCATCCTTGTTGATAACTGTGGATTTATCCTTGCTGTTATCAACAGTAACCTGGAAAACTTGCTCAGGGAGCAGGCTCAGGTCTCCTCCTTCTTCCGGGAAGAGAGAAGTGAAATCCATCTGTACAGGATAACCCAACTTGGCAAAGACATCGGCGTAATTCTGGAAGGAAGATGGCTGTTTCTCCATCACCTTGCCGGAGGAAGCCACCAGCTTGCGCTTTCCCTTGCGATGCTTGTCGATATGTGCCACCTTGAAGTTGGAGAGGTTGAAGCGCATGCGCAGATAACTGGAGCGCAAAACGCTGTGAAGGTCGGCTATCGCGGTAAACTGTTTGGCGATGAGCCGGCGATAGAGTGCATTGAGACCTTTTACACCCTTATATTCCCCCTTGAGGTCAGCCTCCATGAAACCGACATTCGGGGCAAGATTCTCGAAGAACGGGCGAGCAAAGGAACGGCTTAACACGGTGATTCTTACGTGAGGATACTGCTTTGCCAATGAATAAATCACAGGTACAGTCATGGCAACGTCACCCATGGCCGAAAATCTAATAACGAGAATATGCTCTGTCTTCATCTTTTTTAGTCTCTTTATATATATAATAAGGTGTAAAACAGAGCGGGCTTCGCTTTTTATGGTAAAAAACAAAGCCTACTCTGCTTCTATTCTGATTGATGCTGGTTTACTTCTTGTAGAGTACAGGGTTGGTAGAAGGATCGTTGTACATCTTCATCTGTCGATAAACCTTCATGTACTTTCTTCCAGCTTCGATGTCCTCCAGGAGCTGGTCGATGGCAGTAGAAAGATCCACCTGCTGTTCGAGGAGTACGTTGAGCTTAGCCTGGCACTTTGCCTTGTGCTCTTCAGAAGCCTCCGGGCGCTCCACCTGCTCCTTCATGTGATAGATCTTGAGGGCAAGGATGCTGAGACGGTCAACAGCCCATGCAGGACTTTCGGTATTGATGCGTGCATCATCCAGCACCTTTACATCCTTGTAAATCTCGCGGAAGTAAGAATCAATCTGCTCTACGAGATCAGTACGGTCCTGGTTGCTCTTATCGATTCTGCGCTTCAAGACGAGCGCCTCTGCAGGGTCGATCTGAGGGTCGCGGATGATATCCTCGAAATGCCACTGAACGGTGTCAATCCAGCACTTGAGGTAGAGACGGTTCTCGATGGTACCTTCCTCGAATGGATTATTGATAGGAGTATCAATGTTGTCTTTGATGTGATAATCGGCTATCGCCTGATTAAAAATCTTGTTAGCGTTTTCTGTAAATGTCATACGGTTTGAACTATTTGATTTAATACCGTACAAAAGTAACAAAATAATCTCAAAGAGCCAACAAAAAAGCGAAAAAAGGCGAAAAAGATGCACAATTAGGGGGTGTTTGTGCACCGAAAAGCACTTTTTTTGCTAAAATATTTGTTTATATCAAAAAAAAAGTGTTCCTTTGCACCCAGATTTTTAATTAGAAATTAAATTATAAACATTTTAAAGGTTACAATTATGTCAGAAATTGAAAGCAAAGTAAAGGCAATTATCGTAGATAAGCTCGGTGTTGATGAGGCAGAAGTTAAGCCAGAGGCAAGCTTCACAAATGATCTCGGTGCAGATTCTTTGGATACTGTAGAGTTGATCATGGAGTTCGAGAAGGAGTTCTCTATCTCTATCCCAGACGATAAGGCTGAGAAGATTGCTACTGTAGGTGACGCTATCTCTTACATTGAGGAGAACGCTAAGTAATTTAGCAGCTAAATTATACTAAATGGAATTAAAGAGAGTTGTTGTAACAGGTCTCGGTGCTGTGACTCCAGTTGGTAATACTCCTGAGGAAACTTGGGAGAGCCTCCTTGCTGGTAAGAGCGGTGCTACGCCTATTACTCATTTCGATACAACCCTTTTCAAGACCAAGTTCGCTTGCGAGGTTAAAGGCCTGAACATCAATGATTGGATTGATCGTAAGGAAGCTCGCAAGCTTGACCGTTATACCCAGTTGGCTATGATTGCTGCCATGCAGGGTGTAAAGGATGCTAATATCGATCTTGAGAAGGAAGACTTGAACAACGTTGGCGTTGTATTCGGTGTAGGTATCGGTGGTATCAAGACTTTCGAGGATGAGGTGAAGTACTATGGTACTCACGAGGAGAATGGTCCTAAGTTTAACCCATTCTTCATCCCTAAGATGATTGCAGATATCGCTTCTGGTCAGATTTCCATCCACTTTGGATTCCACGGACCAAACTACACTACTACATCTGCATGTGCTTCTTCAAGCAATGCATTGGCTGATGCCTTCAACCTGATTCGTTTGGGTAAGGCAAACATCATCGTTAGCGGTGGTGCAGAGGCTGCTATCTGCGCTTGTGGCGTAGGTGGTTTCAATGCTATGCATGCATTGTCAACACGTAATGATGACCCAGAGCATGCTTCACGTCCGTTCAGCGCAAGCCGTGATGGATTTATCATGGGCGAGGGTGCAGGTTGCTTGATTCTCGAGGAACTTGAGCACGCTAAGGCTCGTGGTGCGAAGATTTATGCTGAGATGGTAGGTGAAGGCGAGAGCGCTGACGCTTATCATATCACAGCTTCTCATCCAGAAGGTCTCGGTGCTAAGCTCGTGATGGAGCGCGCACTTGCTGATGCTAACCTCAAGCCAGAGGACATTGACTACATCAATGTTCACGGTACATCTACCCACGTAGGTGATATCTCTGAGGCTAAGGCTATCAAGGCTGTCTTCGGTGATGCAGCTTACAAGCTCAACATCAGTTCTACCAAGTCAATGACTGGTCACCTCCTTGGTGCTGCTGGTGCAGTAGAGGCTATGGCTTGTGTTCTTAGTGTGAAGAACGATATCGTTCCTCCTACTATCAACCACGAAGAGGGTGACAACGATCCAGAGCTCGATTACAACCTGAACTTCACATTCAACAAAGCTGAGAAGCGTGAGGTTCGTGCAGCATTGAGCAATACATTCGGATTCGGCGGTCATAACTGCTGTGTAGTATTCAAGAAGTATGCTGAATAATTTTATAGATAGAATAAAGCTCTCTTTCCGCAAGGATAAAGAGCTTTATTTTTCTTTGTACGAAATCCTAGGTTTTTATCCACACAACATCAGTTATTACAAGATGGCGCTGATGCACAAGAGCATCATGCACCGCAATTCCAAGGGCAAGCCTGTGAACAACGAGCGCCTGGAGTTTCTGGGTGATGCCGTACTGGATGCTGTAGTGGGTGATATTGTGTATCAGCACTTTCCTGGCAAGCGAGAGGGATTCCTCACCAATACCCGAAGCAAGCTGGTGCAGCGTGATACGCTCAACAAGCTCGCCCAGGAGATGGGAATCAATCAACTCGTTTTATCTAATGGACACAGTTCTTCTCATAACAGTTATATGGGAGGAAATGCTTTCGAAGCGTTGGTTGGTGCCATTTATCTGGACCGTGGTTATGATGCCTGCATGAAATTCATGCAGAAGCGCATCCTGGCAAAAATGATAAACATCGATAAGGTGGCTTACAAGGAGGTTAACTTCAAGAGCAAACTCATCGAATGGAGCCAAAAGAACCGCGTGAAGCTGGAGTTCGTGATGCTGGGGCAGGAGAAAGACGAGAATGGAAGCCCTGTTTTCACCTATCAGGCTGTGATAGAAGGTGTAGAGGGCGGAGAAGGCAAGGGTTACTCCAAGAAGGAGAGCCAGCAGCTTGCCTCTAAGCTTACCCTGGAAAAATTGCGCAAGGAACCGCAGTATATTGATTCTGTATTTACTGCCAAGGCAAACCGTACAAAGATGGAAGAAGAACCTGTACTGGCTGTGCCTACCACCGAGGTGAAGAATGATTTCATCATCTCGCAAGACACAGAAAAACAGGAGTCTGAAGAAAAACACGTCAATGTTTTCAAGGAAGAAGTCTATTCTGAGAATTCTTCGGCTGAAGATGTTGTTGCTTCTACTGTTACTGAAGAAATAACCACTACAGCCACTCAGGAAAGCGAAGACGAGTTTGACTTGAGTGATATTTCTGCAGAGCCAAAGGAAATGAGCCGCGAGGACATCATCGCAGCCGCCGAGGCAGCTGCCTTTGCAGAAGATAAGGAATAATCTATGATGATAGAACTGGATTAAGATAAGAGAAAGACTCTCTTGAGACTGACGGATATGGTAGTCTCAAGGGAGTTTTTTTGTTTGATATTTTACATTCTTATCCCCTATCTTGCCCGATAGGTTATGTTTTGTATTAAAAAACAGTAAAAACTTTCTCTATATCAAAAGATTGAAGTACTTTTGCAAGTACTTTATAAGGTATATATATCTAGATATGAGTTTAACAACGATAGTAAGTAATGTATTCAAGCCTCGCCAGAAGAGCTTGGAAAAGTATGTACATGATGCAGAGGAATTGCAGCATGAGGTACTGATGCGCCTTTTGGCATCTGGCAAAAACACCGAATATGGTGTGAAACATCTACTCAATACGACAAATAGCTACGAAAAGTTTGCGCAGAATGTGCCGGTCAATACCTATGAGGAATTGAAGGGCGACATCGACAGAATGCGTCATGGCGAAAGAGATATCCTCTGGCCAGGACAGGTGAAGTGGTACGCCAAATCTTCGGGTACTACCAACGACAAGAGTAAGTTCATCCCTGTTTCGCAGGATGGTTTGCAGAACATCCACTACAAGGGTGGATTCGATGCTGTGGCTTACTATCTGCGCAACAACCCAAAGAGTAAGATATTCGACGGCAAGAGCCTGATTCTCGGTGGAAGCCATTCGCCTAACTATAATGTTTCGGGCAGTCTGGTGGGTGACCTGAGTGCCATTCTCATCGAGAACATCAATCCGCTTGCCAACATGGTGCGCGTACCAAAGAAGGAAACCGCACTGCTGAGCGACTTTGAGGTGAAGCGCGACCGCATCGCCCATGAAACGCTGAACAAGAACGTAACCAATATCTCGGGTGTGCCTAGCTGGATGCTCAGCGTACTGGTACGCGTGATGGAACTTTCCGGCAAGCAACATCTGGAGGAGGTATGGCCTAACCTGGAGGTATTCTTCCATGGAGGCATCGCCTTTACTCCTTACCGCAAGCAGTATGAGCAGCTCATCACATCTCCTAACATGCATTATATGGAGACCTATAATGCCAGCGAGGGATTCTTCGGTCTGCAGGATGATCCTTCAGATCCAGCCATGTCGCTGATGGTAGATTACGATGTGTTCTACGAATTCATCCCGATGGATGAGTTTGGAAGCGATCATCCTACCGTGGTGCCTCTCTGGGGCGTGGAAGTAGGCAAGAACTATGCGATGGTGATTACCACCTCCTGCGGTTTGTGGCGCTATATGATTGGCGATACCATACAGTTTACCAGCACCAATCCATACAAGTTTGTCATCACCGGCCGTACCAAGTACTTTATCAATGCCTTTGGTGAGGAGCTGATTATGGACAATGCCGAGAAGGGACTTGCCTATGCCTGCGAGAAGACGGGTGCGCAGATTGCGGAATATACCGCTGCTCCTGTCTATATGGACAGCAATGCCAAGTGCCGCCACCAGTGGCTCATCGAGTTCTCTGAGGAACCAAAGGACCTGAATGAGTTTGCCAGCCTGCTCGATACCAAGTTGCAGGAAATCAACAGCGATTACGAGGCAAAGCGCTTTCACGATGTTACCCTCCAGCACCTGGAGATAGTGAAGGCTAAGCCGGGACTCTTCAATGAATGGCTGAAGAGCAAGGGCAAGTTGGGCGGACAGCATAAGATTCCTCGTCTGAGCAACAGCCGCAAGAACATCGACGAGATGCTCATGATGAACAAATAAGGCTTTTTATATAGTAAGCCTTTATGAATAAGGCTTTTACTGCATAATCTGCAGGAATAGTGGACATGTAAGATAGAAAAGAATGACAAACAAGAACGACATCATACAATTGTTGAAGAATCGGATAAAGGCAAATACCCTGTTTTTGCCTTTCTATCTGCTTGTCTTCCTATTGCTGGTTTCCTGTGCCAAGATGGGACAGCCGGATGGCGGATGGTTTGACGAGACTCCTCCCAAGGTGATAGGAGCTTCGCCAGCCGATGGCGCCGTGAATGTAAACCAGAAGAAAATCAATATCTACTTCGATGAGTTTATCAAGCTCGATAACCCTTCGGAGAAGGTGGTGGTTTCGCCACCACAGCTGGAACAGCCTGAAATCAAGGGTGCCGGCAGGCGAATACAGATATCGCTTGTGGATTCACTCAAGGCGAATACCACCTACACCATCGACTTCTCGGATGCCATCAGCGATAACAACGAGGGCAATCCGATGGGAAACTATACCTACAGTTTCTCTACGGGAGCTGCCATTGATACCATGGAGGTATCGGGGCATGTGCTGGAATCGGAGAATCTGGAACCTGTCAAGGGTATCCTGGTGGGATTGTATGCCGACCATGCCGATTCTGCCTTCCGCACCAAACCGATGTTGCGAGTGAGCCGTACCGACAGTCGCGGCCGCTTTGTCATCAAGGGTGTGGCACCGGGTTCTTACCGCATCTACGCCCTGCAGGATCAGGATGGCGACTATAAGTTCAGTCAGAAGAGCGAGAAGATTGCTTTCTCCCACGACATCATCGTGCCTTCTTGCAAATCGGATGTTAGACAGGATACCACTTGGGTGGATTCCCTGCACATCAAGTCGATAGACCAGGTGGATTACACCCATTTCTTTCCTGATAATATCGTGCTCAGAGCCTTTACGGAGCCTCTGACCGACAGATTCTTCCTGAAGGCAGAGCGCCAGAAGGCAAATAGCTTTACCCTCTTCTTCAGTTATGGCGATTCCATTCTTCCACAGATCAAGGGACTCAACTTTGATGCCGGGAATGCTTTCCTGGTTGAGGCTTCTGAGAAGAAGGATACCATTACCTACTGGCTGAAGGATACGGCACTGGTGAATCAGGATACGCTGCTGATGGATATCACTTACCGCATGACGGATAGTACCGGAGTACTGGTCAACAAGACCGATTCTGCCCAGGAAATCCTGTCAAAGGAACCATACGCCAAGCGAATGAAGGAACAGGAAAAGGAACTGGCTGCCTGGACCAAGAAGCAGGAGAAAAAGAAGAAGAAAGGCGAACCCTACGATTCGGTGATGGAGGTGAAACCGCTTGATGTACAGCTGAGTGTATCATCGCAGTTTGATCCCGACCAGAATGTCATCTTCTCCTTCCCTACTCCGTTGGCTAAGGTAGATACTGCCGCCATCCATCTCTATGCCAAGCATGATACGCTCTGGTATCGGGCTCCGATGGAATTCCTGCCGCTGGAGAACCGGAAATATGAACTCCGGGGAGAATGGCGACCGGATATAGAATACAGTCTGGAGGTAGATTCTGCTGCCTTTGAGGATATCTACGGATTGGCTTCCAAGCCTATCAAGCAGGGCTTCAAGGTCAACTCGCTGGATACCTATGGTACGCTGCTTGTGAACATCACCTCGCTCCACGACCTGCCGCTCATCGTGCAACTGCTTGATGCACAGGATAAAGTGGTAAAGGAGACCAAGACTGTGAATGGTGTGGCAGAATTCTATTATCTCAAACCACAGAAGTATTATATGCGTCTGATCGTAGATCGCAACAATAACGGCAAGTGGGATACGGGTAATTATGATAGCGACCAGCAGGCTGAGGAAGTATATTACTATCCGGAGGCGATAGAATGTAAGGCAAAATGGGATCTCACAGAAAGCTGGGATCCGCTGGTCCGTGAACTCTCGCTGCAGAAACCGGGAGCCATCACCAAGCAGAAGCCTGATAAGGAGAAGAAAGTTAAGAATCAGAATGTACAGCGTGCCGCTAAGCTCGGCATTCAGTATGTTCCTAAAATGTAAAGGATATGAAGTTACTCAAGTCATTTATAGTAGCCATGTTGCTGCTTTTGGTCAATACTTCTGTATCGGCCCAGTGTACTTTCCGTAATACTGCATTCAAGTCGGGTGAATTCCTGACTTACAATCTCTATTACAACTGGAAGTTTGTATGGGTAAAGGCTGGCACTGCCAGCATGTCGGTGGTGCAGACCACCCACAAGGGCAAGCCTGCCTATCGTGGTTCGCTGGTAACCCGCGGTAACAAGAGAGTGGACGATTTCTTCGTTCTCCGCGATACCCTGCTCTGCTATACAGGCACCGATATGGCTCCGATGTATTTCCGCAAGGGAGCCCGCGAAGGCAAGCGATATACCGTGGATGAGGTTTTCTACAACTATGCCGGCGGCAATTGCAATGTAAACCTGCATTATCAGAACAAGCATGGTGAGCATAGATGGAAGAAGCATTCTTATGATGACTGTGTCTTTGATATGATGAACATCTTCCTGCGTGCCCGCAGTTTCGACCCTGCCAACTGGAAGAAAGGTCATAGCGTGAAGTTTCCTATCTGTGATGGTGGTGGTCGCACTCCTGCCCAGCTCAAGTATGGCGGCAAGGTGACCGTGAAGGCAGATAACGGCATCAAATACCGCTGTCTGCGTCTGGAATATCAGGAGTATGAGGATGAGAAGTGGAAGAAGATAGTGGATTTCTATATCACGGACGATGAGAACCACATCCCTGTTCGCCTGGATATGTTCCTGAAATTCGGCAGTGCCAAGGCTTTCCTCGTGAATGCCAAGGGTACCCGTAACCCGATAACTTCTATCGTGAAGTAGAAGTACGACTGAAAAAGTGATAGTGTAGGAGGAAAAATGAATAAAAAACAGATGAACACAGGCTTGGTCGTCTTCATCTGCTGCGTTCTTGTGGCTATAGGAGTTACCCTGCATCTCCGGAAACATCAGGTGCTCCCTATTATCCACAAGGTAGTGGATAACACGACTGCCACGCTGGTGGCGGATACGGTGAAGAAGAAAAAGCCTGTGATGAAGAGAGATTTCAATATCTCTGGTACTTTAAAAGATACCGAGGGAAACGGTGTGGCTGGCGTTATCGTGAGCGATGGCTTCAAATGTGTGAAGACCGATTCCCGAGGAAGATATAAGATGAAGCGGGACAGCTTGGCTCGCTTCATCTATTTTTCCGTGCCTGCCGAGTTCGAGGTTCCTACCCATTCGGCTACCGACCGCACGGCTTGTTTTTACCAGGCTGTTTCCAACAAGAAAAAGATTTATGACTTTACCCTGAGGCGATTGCCTGGCGGCAAGGAGACGAGTTATAAGATGATAGTCATCGGCGACCCCCAGGTTACCAATGCCTACAGCCCCTACTATACTTCTCCGGATGATAATCCCATCAAGAAGAGCGATGTAGCAAGATTCACCACACAGACGATGGCAGACATCAAGCAAACCATCAAGAGTCTTCCTGTCGGCACTCCTGTCTATGGACTCAGCATGGGCGACGACGTACAGTATTACGGCGGCTATAATCCACAGTTAGAGCGACAGATACGCCAGGCATTGGGCTCTTCCGAGATGCGCCTCTTCTCTGTAATCGGCAATCACGACCAGGATGGAAAGGCACTCTACCGCAGGAAATGGGAGGAGAATTTCGGTCCTACCGATTTTTCCTTCAACCGTGGCGATGTGCATTATGTCTGCATCAACAACTGCTTCTTCCATCGCGGCATGTCCTATTATTCTCCTGGAGAATTGCGTGAGCGCCAGGTGAAATGGCTGAAGCAGAATCTGGCTCTTACGTCCAAGGATAAAAAGGTGGTGCTCTGCTATCATATTCCTTTTACCTTCGGCAATGCGCCGTTCAGCAAGGCGAAGCCGCTGACCAATGCCAATGAGGAAGGACATTATTCCTCTTCCCGCCTCTCTCTCCTACTCTCTCTGCTGAAGCAGTTTAAGGGAGGCTATGAACTCTTCTGCGGACATACTCATTTTGCCTGCAACCACGAAATCAACTATGAGGGAGAGGATGTGATGGAGCATTGTCATGCTGCCGCCTGTGGCAATATATGGCAGTCGAATATCAACATCTGCGGAACTCCGAATGGATATTATGTATACAGTTTTGTGGGTACCAGCATCAGCAACTGCTATTACAAGGGAACTTTCTGGGACAAGAGCAAGCAGATGACCTTGTTCCGTGCGCAGACCGATTTCAACGGCGAGAAATATGCCAAAGACTGGCAGTTGGCAAACAACAGGAACATCCTGGTAGCCAATGTCTTCAATGCCACCAGTCACTGGCGTGTGGTAGCCATAGAAGATGGCAAGGAATATCTGATGCGCCGCATCAGCAGCAAGGGTCAGGATGCCTTTGCTGCCGGCTATCATCATAAGTACAGCGAGAGTGTATCCTATCGGTTTGTGAGCAAGGGAAATGGTTATCTCATCATGAACCACCTTTATTATTATACTCCAAGGAATCCGAATGCCAAAATCATCATCAAAGCATCCGATCCATACGGAAATACCTATACGGCATCGAGCGATGAGGTAACGACAGAGCCTTTCGCCAACTTTGCCCATTATTACGAAAAAGAATATAAGGAGTATAAGAGTAAGAAAGATAAGATGTTGCGGGATTCTGTTTTGAATAGGCAGAAAGATTCACTTGCTGCAAAGAAGAAAGGTAATTAAGGCACGAAATGTTGTAATTTAGGCACGGGGATCCAGGATTTATAAATTAGGCACGGATTACACAGATTTATGGCGCTAACGCCAATAAGCCATATTTATACTATGGTAGAAAATCCGTGTAATCCGTGTATTCCGTGCCTAAAAATTTATTTGTTCAGTTTCCAGGTAACACCATCTTTGGTGTCCTTTACCTCGAAGCCGGCATCAGCCAGGGCATCGCGAATCTGGTCGCTGGTAGCCCAGTCCTTTGCCGCCTTTGCCTTGGCACGGAGGTCGAGAACCATATCTACGACCTTGCCATAAGCCTCTTCACGAGCATCATTGTTGGCTCCCTTCTCACTCTTCAAGCCGAGGAGGTCGAAGGTGAAGAGATGCATGGTGTCTGAAAGCTCCTTCAGGTCTTCAGCAGAGATGTTTGCCTTGTGGTCGAGGGCTGTGTTGATTACGTGGCAAGCCTCGAAGAGATAGCTGATAACGAGCTGAGTCTGGAAGTCATCGTTCATCGCATCGTAGCAGCGCTGGCGCAATTCGCTTACAAACTTCTTCACCTGATCATCGCTCTGCTTAGCCACAGGCACACGCTCCAGGTCGTTCAAACCATTCATCAGGCGCTCCAATCCCTTCTGGCTAGCCTTCAAGGCATCGTTAGAGAAATCTACGGTGCTGCGGTAGTGAGCAGAGAGGATGAAGAAACGGATGGTCATTGGCGAATAAGCCTGCTCCAGACTGTCGTGATTGCCAGTAAAGAACTGCTCCAAAGTGATGAAGTTGCCAAGACTCTTACCCATCTTCTGACCGTTGATGGTAATCATATTGTTGTGCATCCAGTAACGAACCATCTGGTCGCCCTGAGAAGCCACAGCCTGTGCAATCTCGCACTCGTGGTGAGGGAAAATCAAATCCATGCCGCCACCGTGAATATCGAAGTGGCTGCCCAAGTACTTGCGTCCCATAGCAGTACACTCGCAGTGCCAGCCAGGGAAACCATCACTCCAAGGACTAGGCCAGCGCATGATATGCTCAGGTGAAGCCTTCTTCCAGAGGGCGAAGTCAGCCTGGTTCTTCTTCTCGCCGATACCAGCCAGCTCGCGGCTCTCGTTGATTACGTTCTCCAGGTTACGTCCGGAGAGGATACCGTACTTATGATCCTTGTTATACTTCTCGATGTCGAAGTAGATAGAGCCGTTACTCTCGTAGGCATAGCCATTGTCCAGGATTTCCTGAACCAGTTTCTCCTGTTCGATGATATGGCCTGTGGCATGAGGCTCAATGCTAGGAGGGAGCACGTTCAGCGCCTCCATGGCATCGTGGTAGCGGTTGGTGTAGTACTGCGCAATTTCCATTGGCTCCAACTGCTCCAGGCGTGCCTTCTTCTCAATCTTGTCATCGCCTTCATCTGCATCGTGCTCCAGGTGGCCCACGTCGGTAATGTTTCTAACGTAGCGAACCTTATAGCCCAGGTGCTTGAGATAGCGGAAGAGTATATCGAATGTGATGGCTGGTCGTGCATGACCGAGATGCGGATCGCCATACACGGTAGGGCCACAAACATACATGCCCACGTTAGGAGCGTGGAGCGGAGTGAATCTCTCTTTCGTACGAGTGAGAGTGTTGTAAATCAGTAATTTCTGTTCCATCTTGTATGAACCTTTCTTTTATATTATTTATATTTTTCTGCAAAGTTAACTCATTTTTCTGACATATCCGCCAAATCATCCGCAAAATGTTATTAAATACCTCGAAAATACCACTTTTATCTTAGAAAAAGAGAGAGAATATCAGGAGAAAGACTTTTGCAAGCAGGCTCTGCCCCCTACGCCCTACCTTTCAGGGCGCATGGATGCCAGCCTTATTTTTGCATAAAGTAAGTGAAATCTGTATATCTATTCACGAACTGTAAGTTTTTTGCCTAATATCTGTATAAAATCATCAAATGATTAGCATATATCGAAAATAATGTGTAACTTTGCAGCCACAAATAGGTATCAATTATTTAGAATGCGGCTATCAGTTCCGCTAATGAATATTAAGAAAGAAGAAAATGGCGTATATTAGATTAAGCGCTGCTGAAGCAGCAGCGATGATTAACGATCAAGATACAATCGGTTTGAGTGGTTTTACTCCAAACGGCGTGCCTAAGGCTACCTTCCGCGAACTCTCCAAGAGAGCCGTGGCTGAGCATGAGGCAGGCAGACCATTCCAAGTAGGCATCCTGACAGGAGCTTCTACTTCGCAGAGTATTGAAGGTGACATGGCGGCAGCTCATGCCATCAAGTTCCGTGCGCCATTTTCTACCAACAAGGACTTTAGAACTCATACCAACCTGGGCGAGATTGATTATGAGGATATGCACCTCGGCCACATGGCTGAGCGTCTGCGCCGTGGTTTCTATGGCGAAATAGACCTTGCCATCATCGAGGTTTCTGATTTGGAAGAAGGCGAAACTACCTGCAAGGCATTCCTTACCTCTGCCGGCGGCATTGTTCCTACCATCGTCCGCCTTGCCAAGAAGGTGCTCATCGAGAAGAATACCTTCCACAGTCCTGCTTCCCGCTATCTGCACGATGTATATGAGATAGCAGAATGCCCGTTCCGCACACCTATCCCAATCTTGAATGTGGGCGATAGAATAGGTAAGGAGTATGTGGAGATTGATGCTCATAAGATAATCGGTGTGGTGGAATGCAACATCCCGGAGGAGGCGCGTGCCTTCAAACCACTCGATCCTGTGACCGAACAGATGGGACACAACGTTGCCGATTTCCTGGTCAGCGACCTGAAGAAGGGACATATTCCTCCTCAGTTTCTGCCTTTGCAGAGCGGTGTGGGCGTAACTTCCAATGCCGTTCTTGAGGCATTGGGACAGAACCCTAACGTGCCGGTATTCAGCGTTTATACCGAGGTGGTTCAGGATGCCGTGGTAAAATACATGCGCGAGGGAAGAATCAAGGATGCTTCCTGCTCTTCGCTCACTGTAACAAACGATACATTGAAAGAGGTGTATGATGATATTGATTACTTCAAGAAGCATCTCACCATCCGCCAGAGCGAGATTTCCAACTCTCCGGAGGTAATCCGCCGACTGGGTGTCATCGCCATGAACACCGCCATCGAGTGCGATATCTATGGCAACGAGAACTCCAGCCATATCTGCGGCAGCAAGCTGATGAATGGTATCGGAGGTTCCTGCGATTACGAGCGCAATGGTTACATTTCTATCTTCACCACGCAGAGTACCACCAAGAATGGTTGCATCTCTGCCATTGTTCCGATGTGCAGTCACGTGGACAGCACTGAGCACGATGTGGATGTCATCGTTACTGAGCAGGGAGTAGCCGACCTTCGTGGCAAGGGTCCTTTGCGTCGTGCCAAGGAGATTATCGAAAACTGTGCGCATCCGGATTATCGCCCTATGCTCCGTGAGTATCTGAAGTTTGCCGAGAAGGGACACGAGCCACAGAGCATGCGTGCCGCCCTCGCCATGCACGATACCTTCCTGAAGAAGGGAGATATGAGATTGACAGATTTTGGAGAATATCTGAAATAAGATAATCCCCGATAAAGCCTGGCTGCTTTATCGGGGATTATTGTATTGATAACCTGATTTTTGTTTATAACTTCAGAAGTTTGGCGAATTCCCAAACCACGATGCCGGCTGTTACACTGACATTCAGGGAATGCTTGGTGCCAAACTGTGGAATCTCCAGGCAGCCATCGCTCATATCCACGATGTTCTGCTTCACACCCTTTACCTCGTTGCCGAAGATAACGGCGTAACCTTTAGGGAGGGAAGAATTCTTCTGCTTTTCGGATTCATTCTCCTGTTTGAAAAGCTCCTCATGAGCCTCGGGTAGGTTCTGAAGCTTGGTAGAACCCTCTACCTGTTCAATGCTATACACAAAGTAGCCTTTCTGCTTCAGCTTTTCCACTGCCTCTTCGGTGGTCTTGAAGTACTCCCAATCCACGCTGTCTTCGCCGCCCAGTGCCGTCTTGTGGATTTCGGTATTGGGAGGAGTGGCGGTGATACCGCAAAGATACACCGCCTCTACACGGAAGGCATCGCAGGAGCGGAATACGCTTCCCACATTATATAATGATCGCACATCATCCAGGACTACTATCAATGGAAGCTTCTCTGCCTCCTTGAATTCCTCCAGCGTGAGGCGATTCATCTCTATCGTTCTTAATTTACGCATAGTTATTCTGAAATGAGGGGGTATCCCCCTACTCTTTTGTATATTTATGCTTCCGCCTCCTTGGTCTTGTAAGCCAGGGCGTACATGCGAATCTGCTTGATCATCGCCAAGAGACCGTTGCTGCGGGTTGGGCTGAGGTGGTCCTTCAGACCAATCTTCTCTACAAAATAGAGGTCGGCATCCATAATCTCTGTTGGAGTATGACCGCTCAACACACGAATCAGAAGGGCGATGATTCCCTTTACGATGAGGGCATCGCTATCGGCTGTAAATACGAGCTTGCCATCCTCGTAGTCGCACTGCAACCATACGCGGCTCTGGCAGCCGTCGATGAGGTTCTGCTCGTTCTTGTATTTCTCGTCGAGAGGAGCCAACTCGTTGCCCAAGTCGATGAGCATCTGATACTTATCCATCCAGTCGGAGAAATCCTGAAACTCTTCTACTACTTCATCCTGCAATTCATTAATTGTTGCCATTATTTTATTTCCTTAATTATGTTATCTATATTTATATTATCAAATTCTTCTGTTATTGTGCTTGGAAGCAATATCTCTGCTAATTTCTGTCCTTTTGGCTTTCGTCCATAAGAAAACTTAAAACGGTTATGCGTAATACACATTGCATAAAAGAGTTTCTCTTTTAATGTCATTTCTCGCTTTGGAAGGAGAACCGTCACATCGGAATTAGGAACGAAGTCACCTACAGATACGTAAGAAAATGTATGACTACCTTGCCCGTTTGTTGAAACATACAAGGTATTCTTAGGATAAACCTCATCATCCATAAACATGTTGCGATTTACATAAGCATCTATGCTTGTTGACTGCCTGTAAGAAGGTCTGATATAAGGAATCCAATTTGCATTTTTTTTATAAGATATTCTCTCCAATCCTGTCGAAGCAATCCCATTCTTCATGTGAAACAAAGAAGATAATGGAATAAACTCTACCTTATTATTTTGTATGGTCGATTCTTTTAGCTCTAAAATATTGAGTCGCTGCACCATCTGTTTCTTTGTGTTTTGTATGGATTGACCTTTCACAAACTTTTCTGCTTCCTCTAAACAAGGAACTTGCAAGGACGGAAGTGTTATGTTTGCCTGTCTTCCATAAGAATACTTGAATTTGTTCATATGAAGACAATGGCAATAGAAAAGTTTCAATTCGTCGGACATTACTGTTAAGGGTGTCAATACCATAATATGATAGCCTGTAACAAACTCTTCTGTTTGTACAAAAGATTCCATTACACTTCCACTAACAGCTACGGTAATACTTCCTTTTTGGAAAGTATGCTCCCATATTGGCACCACAACTTTGCTCACAACACCATTGTTTTTCTGTGTTCGAGCTACAAAGTTGATGCCGTTCTTACTTTTGGATAAGTTTACAAGTTCCAATCCATTTCCATATTCTATGTGGAACAGTTTATTTAATGATACCAACTCCATACTTATTCCTCCTCATTATTTACATCGCTAGATGATTCATTACACTTCAATTGGAAAAGAACATAATTTTTGATAGTCTCCTCGAAATCCGCTTGAGTAAGTTTCGTGTAATCAGCCTCAAGATATGCTTCGGCACACCACTCCATATCAGCAGTAACTTCTTGCATTACACTAAATTCACTGATAACTTCACGATTCATAAAGGCTTCCACCCAATATCGTTTAATGTCATCCCAAGTATGGTTAGCATCTACACGTCCCACATTTTTCTTTTTCACAAAACCATCATTGCGACAATATCCAAACCACGTTTTCTTTCCTTTAGGGTGAGGAACACCAGCTGTTATGACAACAGCACAAGTTACCGTGTTCACCTTAGAATTTACAAACAATTCTTCCGGTAGAGAAAGCACAGCCTCCAATGTATGATACTCCAATATCTTGTGCTTTAGTACACAAGAAGCTCCCTTTACATCATTTACACAGCTAATAGGCATAATTGCCACACACTTGCCTCCCCTTCCCAACATAGATAGATTATTGAGAACAAACTCCAATTCTTCCGTACCTTTTCCTTTATTCTTATAGGGAGGATTCAACAATCCAACCGTAGGATGGAAACTTTCCTTTATTTTGTCTGAATCTTGGTCAAAACAACTACCCAATGTTATATTAGTGCGCCCATCACGATGGATAATCATATTGGATATAAGCAGAGTATAGATTTCATCGTCAAACTCTATACCCAAAAGTTGCTTACGCTTGATGTCTGACTCTTTAGCGATGTCCCCATGAGCATCCTCCAACATCGCCTTCATTGCACTAACGAGGAAACCTCCTGTCCCCGCACAATTATCCAACACTACACTATCTTTGTTAACACCCGCAAGTTCTACAAACAACTGGGTAATATGGGGAGGTGTCAACACAATACCCAATCCTTTATCATTGTTAGCATAGCGCAAAAATTCAACATAGAACTGGCTTACCGTATCTATGTATTTATGTGTTACCATAAAACCATTGATGCGCTTATCTGCCTCGTCTATCAAGTTAGTCAAGAACTCTTTTCCGTCCTTGTTGTTGATACCTGAATTCGTAGTTATAAAGTCATAACCTTTCTTTAATGCATTCTTGTTGCTATCAGGAACATCGGAATCATCCAGCTCTGCACAAATAGAAGCATATAGATTATTCACCAAAAGCTCTATGCTGTCGTAATTCTTGTACTCAGCCTTGAAACGTTCATTGCGCAAAGCCATCAAAATACCACTAATCAAGAGGGCACGTTTTGATTCTTTTATCTTTCGCTCTTGCAACTCCTCATTCAATTCCTTCGTATAACTAATCAGCTCATTGTAATCTTGGTTAAACTTATAAATACTACTATTCAAGCCATCGCTATAATCAGCAAAAGAAAGAACTTCGTCATTGAAATAAGGATAAGGTTTATTAGTCTTGCATATTTGGAGATAATGCTCCAAATATGTAAGACTCTTTTCTTCTCCACTATAACCAATGGCAATAACATCATACTCCTTTGCTAAAAAAGAAGCATAGAGCAAAGCTCCATCAACTGCATAATCCTTGAAGCTATCAAGTGTTGCAGACTTTTGTTTAGCAACTTCTGCCTTGCACTCAACAACAATCACAAGATTTGTATTCTTTGATGAGGTGATGATAAAATCCGGGAAGCCTTGTCCAAGACCTGCCTTTGACGCATTCTTCAGCAACTTCTGAATTTTCTTATTATCAGAAGACTGCTCTTCTACTATGATATTCTTATCATCGTAATATCCCTTCTTTCTGAGCAAGTCACGAAAGAGGTTCATTGTTTTTGCTTCATTTGCCATTGTGGATATATTTTAAATAATTCTGCAAATATACTAAAATATTTAATAACTTGTTCTATTTGCCTTATTTTTTATTTCCTTTATTTCGTTTACGGTAATTAATTTATAGAGTTTATCATTCGGACGAACCTTATCTGGCACAGGGATAGATACTCTCCAGCCCTGCTTGGCTGTCTCAACTGGTTTCAAATCATAACGGATCTCATCGGCTTTGAGATACATCACACCTGTAGTATTTCCTGTAATCAGAAGTTTATCGCCCTGATTGAAGGTAGTAGCTTCCACAGCAACCTCAGCCACGCCCAGCTTGGAGAAGTATTTCATCACCTTGCCCACGAGCACCTTCTTCTCGGTAGCCACAGAACCATAGTGCTTGTTCCACTCGCCGAGGGTCTGACCCTGGTAGTAACCATCCCAGAAACCGCGGTTGAATACGGTGGCGAGTTTCTCATCCCACTCATCCTTCTTCTCCTCGGTAAAGGTTCCGTCGAGCACGGCAGCTATCGCCTCCTTATAACATTTCACTACGGTATATACGTATTCAGGACCGCGGGCACGGCCTTCAATCTTGAAGACGCGCACACCGGCATCCATCATGCGGTCGATGAAGCGGATGGTCTTCAGGTCCTTCGGACTCATCACATACTTGTTGTCGATTTCAAGCTGGTTGCCAGTTTCGTTATCTGTAACCGTATAGCTGCGGCGGCAAATCTGCACACACTCGCCACGGTTGGCAGAGCGGTTGGCATTGGCGAGACTCATGTAGCACTTGCCCGATACAGCCATGCACAGAGCACCATGACAGAACATTTCGATGCGGATCTGCTTGCCCATAGGTCCGCAGATATTCTGCTGCTCTATCTGCTCATGGATATGCTTCACCTGGTCCATGTTCAATTCACGTGCCAGTACGGAAACATCAGCAAAGCGTGCATAAAACTTCAAAGCCTCTGTGTTTGAGATATTTAACTGTGTGGAAAGGTGCACTTCCTCTCCTACTTCATTGCAATAGCTCATCACAGCCACATCGCTGGCGATGACGGCAGAGATGCCTGCCTCCTTGGCAGCATCAATGATTTCCTTCATCGTAGGGATGTCGTTGTCGTAAATCACTGTGTTGACGGTGAGGTAAGTCTTGATGCCATGCTCGTTGCAGGTGGCAGCAATCTCACGCAGGTCGTCGATAGTAAAATGATTGGCAGAATGTGAACGCATGTTCAACTTGCCGATTCCGAAATATACGGAGTCGGCACCAGCCTGAATAGCGGCAGCCAAAGACTCGCGCGAGCCCACAGGTGCCATCACCTCAAATTCGTTTATCTTTGTATTCATGAATGCAATTTCTTATTTTTGGGTACAAAGGTACTGCTTTTCTTTGAAAAATCATACTAAAAGGCGCATAAAGATATATAATAAGGTATAAAAACAAAAATAGTAGCCACTAAAACCTGATATTTTAGTTGGCTACTATCTATTTCTAGAATGCCTTGGCATGAACGCATTTCATGTTCTTTTCCAGTTGGGCAGCAGAGCTGGCACCTACCAGCACGCTGGTTACGCCTTTCTGGTGCAGAATCCACGCCAGTGCCATCTCGGCGAGGGTTTCGCCACGTTCGCCGGCTTCAGCATTCCATTGCTTCAACTGTTCCAGGAGTTCCGGAGTCAGGGCGCTGTGCTTCAGGAAGTGCTCCTTTGCCATGCGGCTATCGGCTGGGATGCCGTTGAGATAGCGGTCGGTGAGGAGACCTTGGGCGAGGGGAGAGAAGGAGATGAATCCTATGCCGTTTTCGTGGCAGTAGTCGAGGGTTCCGTTCTCCTGCGGCGCACGGTCGAGCATGTTGAGTCTGTCCTGGAAGATGAGCAGCGGACAATCGCGCTCCTTCAGGTATTTATCTGCGAACTTCAGGGCTTCCAGTGGCCATCGGCTGATGCCGAGATAGAGCGCCTTGCCCTGTTTTACGATATCTACCATAGCCTGGAGGGTTTCCTCGAGTGGGGTATTTGGGTCGTAGCGATGACTGTAGAAGAGATCCACATAGTCCAGATTCATGCGCTTGAGACTCTGGTCGAGGCTCGCCATCAGATACTTGCGAGAGCCCCAGTTGCCGTAAGGACCTTCCCACATATCATATCCCGCCTTGGTAGAGATGAAGAGTTCATCGCGGTAAGGCAGGAAGTCATCCTTCATCAGTCTGCCCATGGTTTCCTCAGCGCTTCCGTAAGGAGGACCATAGTTGTTGGCAAGGTCGAAGTGGGTGATTCCGTGGTCGAAGGCATAGTGGGCGATGGCACGGCTTCTCTCGTAAGGATCCACTCCTCCGAAGTTGTGCCAGAATCCCAGACTAACCTTAGGCAGCAAGACTCCGCTCTTGCCGCATCTCTTGTAAAGTGCCTCTGCATCGCCATAGCGATTGGCATCGGCTGTGTAGATTCCTTTTAAGTCCATAATTCCTATTTATTTTATGTTTGAATATCTTATTCAGCTTTTTATTTCGGCAGCGAGATGGTGAACTCCGACCACTTGTCTTTCTCGCTCTTCACACTTATCTTGCCGCCATGGGCATTGATTACCTGCAGCACGTAGTTCAGACCGATGCCGAAGCCGCCACGGGTCTTGCGGGCATCCTTTTCGTGCTCAGCGGCACGCTCAAAGCGGTTGAAGATGGTCTTCAGCTCGCTCTTGGCTATGCCGATACCCTCATCAAAAACCTTGATATACACGTTTCTGTCATCCTCCAGGGTGGAAATCTCAATGTTGATTTCCTCCTTCGAGTACTTGGTGGCATTATCCACCAGATTGCTGATAGCCTCCTTCAGATATTCCTCATCGGCTAGGGTAGAGGTGGCTCCGAACCGGGTGGTGATATGAATCGGTTTTGCCGATTTCGCCTTGTATTTATCCACCACATCCTCTATCATCGCCTCCAGATTCACTTCCGCCTTCTGGATATGCAGCTTGCCGTGCTCCAGTTTCGAGATGGTGAGCAGGCGGTTGATGAGGGCAAGCAGATGCTGCGCCTCGTCTTCTACGATACAGAAATATTTCTCCTTCATTTCCGGCTTCTTCTCCAGTACGCCGCTGTGCAGATATTTGGTTCCCATGATGATAGAGGTGAGCGGCGACTTCATGTCGTGAACCATTGCATAGGAGAAGTCCTCGCGCAGCAGTCGCACCCTTTCCTGTTCATCGATGTAGTTGATCTGGTCGATGAGGCTCAGGATGATGACCACCGTGGTAAGGAGCGAGGTGAGAACCGTGAACTTGCTTTCAACAAAGGCAGTAAGCAAGGCTTGTGCCCTGATATCCGGTGCCAGGTTCCAGGGTGTCTCATATCCCATCTGATGAACGGTCATCTCGAAGGAGTTCCACATCCAGAACAGCTGCATGCAGAGCACGGCTATCAGCGCCGTGGTGCTGAGTACCTTGGCTCTATTCGTTTTCATCTTTCACAAGCATTTCAGGCAGTTTCCTGCTCAGGACAGCGAATCCGCCTATGGTTAATGCCGTACCGGCTATCAGGAGCAATATGCCGAGCGCTTTCGATTCAAAATGGAAGGGAACCAGATTGGATACGAAATAGAGCACGATGAGAATGATGGTGCTGCGAGTCTTGCCGTATATCCAGCTGCAGTAGCAGAGGGTGATAAAACCGAGCACGGTCAGATCTACATTGATATCACCACTGGGTGTTACCGACATCATGCAGGCAGGCAGCATCATGATCGAGAGCGTGAGCAGCTGCACCCATCTCTTCTTGCCGCAGCGGATCAGTTCCTCCTGAATGGCGCCGAAGAAGATATAGACTGGTATAAACGATCCGATGATATTGTAGGGCAGGAAGCCGAGATAGCTCATCTCCATCATCTGCTTGGGCAGGAAGTCGAGATGGAAGAGGTTCATGATGGAATAGAAGACCATGGTAAAGCCCAGAATCGGCATGGTGCAAATGGTCATCGCCTTCCATTTGGCGGCAGGAATCACTTTTCCAAGCGAGAACCTGGAGAACTTGTAATGTCCGAAGGTGAACCATACAATGAGTATGCCCAGAAATCCGATGACTATCATAAACGGATAGATGGATTCTTCCAAACCTTCTATCTGCTGGCTGTGGGAGTCCGAAGGCATGTTCATAGCCATGTAGAGTCCCACCAGGAATCCTCCCAGGAAGATGGTGATGAGATATTCCGCCAGGAACAGTATGTAGTATAATATCGCTTTCAGCATGATGATGTCTTTTCTGTCTTTTTTCTTTATTCTGATTTTGATTCTCGTATAATGTTATGCGGGGGTGGGGGATGTTTATTCTGCGATGAGCTTGAATCCCACTCCTCTGATGGTTTTCAGTTCTACGGTAGGCTCGTCTTCCAGTGCCGTGCGGATTTTCTTGATGAAAACATCCAGGCTTCTGGAAGCGAAGTAATCCTTGTCTTCCACGCCCCAGAAGCGGCTCAGTACGGCTTCCCGGCGTACCACCTCGTTCTTGTTTACCGCCAGGAGTTCGAGAATCTTTGCTTCTCGGGCTGTAAGCATCTTCTCGCTGCCTTCCTGAATATCTTTCAGGGTGGCGTGGTTGGCATCCAGTGTATATCTTCCCAGCTTGATCTGGCAGCTGGCATTCTCGCTGCGCTTTCCGGCTTTCAGCTGGATGAGGCTATGTATGTGGGCATCAAGCTCTTCGGGAATAAAAGGCTTCTTGATATAGTTGTTGGCTCCTGCGGCATATCCCGCCTTCAGGTCCTTGGGCGAGGTGAGACCGGTGGTAAAGAGGATGATGGTTTCTCCATCCACCTCTCTGATATTCTTCACCATTTCGATGCCGTCCATGATGGGCATGTCGATATCCGATACGATGACATCGGGCTGAAAGTCTCTCCACGCCTTCAGTCCTTCCTTGCCGTTAACGGCGGTTTTCACCTCATATCCTCCGATGATATCCTCGAAGCAGCTTTTCTCCATATAGGCGAGGTTTTCATCATCCTCAACCAGGAGTAACTTAGTATCAGCCATAATCTTATCCGTTTTTGATGATTACGGGAGCCAAATCAGCCATTGTCTCCTTTTCCGCTGCAAAGATACATCTTTTTTATGAAAAAGCCATATTAAAAGAGGGAGATTAACTTAAAGATAACGTTGGCGTCTTATCTCAGAATGACAGTGCAAAGATACGGCTTTTTTGGGGAACCACCAAATTTTGGGTGGCGATAAGGGGCGATTTTCAGCAGCTTTCAATTTGAAACTTCGTTAATAATCCTAACTCGTAGTTTTTAGAAGAAAGAAGCGTTGAGTTGTGTTTCCGGAAATATAGTTTTTTGTCTTAAAGTTCTTCCAGTAAGATAGTTAAGTAGAATATCCATCAGCTGCAAAAAGTGACTCACTGAGTCACTGAGTCATTTATTTTAAAAAAAGAGGAAATGCAGGAACGGCATTTCCTCTTTTATCTGGGGGATTGCTCTTATTCAGAAGAGCCGAATTATTGCTTATCCGAGTCGATGAGGGCGAGCAGATGCTCTACTGCCACCTCCTGTGGAATGTTTTTTTCTACGCAAACCTGCTTGCGGTAGAGGCTAACACGGTTAGGACCGGCACCTACGTAGCCGTAATCGGCATCCGCCATTTCGCCTGGACCATTCACAATACAGCCCATGATACCTATCTTCAGCCCCTTGAGATGCTTAGTTGCCTCCTTGATCTTGGCGATGGTTTCACGAAGGTCGTAGAGGGTTCTGCCGCATCCCGGACAACTGATATACTCGGTCTTGCTGGTGCGCAGACGGGCTGCCTGAAGTATTCCGAAAGCGGTTTCATCTATTGTCTGGGCAGGGATGTCTCCATTGTTCATCAGCCAGATACCATCGGTCAGACCATCAATCATCAAGGCTCCCATATCAGCAGCAGCCTCCAGCTGGAAGTCGCTCTTCTCCTCCTTGCCGTGCTGGTACATCTCGGCGAAAACCACAGGGTTCTTCAAGCCGGCATTCATCATCTCGTGAACCAATGCACGCTGGTCGCCCAGGCGGTTCTGGTGATTGCTGACGCAGATAACCACCACCTCAGGATGAGCCTTCAGGCAGGCGATGTACTCCTCGGCAGGAGTTCCAAACTGCAGGGTGAGGAACTTGACGTCTGCCTTGATGCTGGCGATGAGCGGCATAGCCATGGTTGGGAAGATAGGGTAGAGCTTGGCACCTGTGGTTTCAGGCTTGCTGTTCAGCATCTCGTAAACATTGTAATCTACGATGTAGCTCTGACCTGGCACAAACTGCTTAGGCATCTTGCCGCCTATATAGATATAATCAGGCGTAGCATCCTTGTTCTCACAAACGGTGCTCTCGCCGTTGATTCGGTTGCTGATGACTACAGGCACATTATTGCCGCCGATATTGCCTACAGCCACGGTTTCGCGGCGGGTAGGGCGCAGCCAGTCGAATGAAGGACAAGCTGTGGCAGGAATCATCAGATGCCCCTTCTTCTTGCCGATGTAATCTACCAGATGGCGTGCCACAGGAATCTCTGCAGCCGGTTCCTCGCTCAGGCTTACACGAACGGTATCGCCGATGCCATCAGCCAGGAGGGCACCGATACCTACGGCACTCTTGATTCTGCCATCTTCGCCTTCGCCGGCTTCGGTTACGCCTAGGTGGAGTGGGTAGTTCATGCCTTCCTTCTCCATTTCTTCTACCAGGAGGCGCATGGAGCGAACCATCACAACGGTGTTGGATGACTTGATGCTGATAACCACATCGTGGAAATTCTCCTTCTTGCAGATGCGCAGGAACTCGAGACAGCTCTCTACGATGCCCTCTGGCGTATCGCCGTAGCGGTTACGGATGCGGTCGGAGAGTGAACCATGATTCACACCGATGCGGATGGCAGTATGATGCTCCTTGCAGATGTTGAGGAAAGGTACGAAGCGATCCTCAATCTTCTGAAGTTCGTGGGCATACTCCTCGTCGGTATATTCCTGCTTGATGAACTTGCGGGCAGGATCCACGTAGTTGCCAGGATTGACGCGCACTTTCTCACAATAGAGAGCAGCCACATCGGCAACGTTAGGATTGAAGTGAACATCGGCTACGAGCGGAGTCTGATAGCCGTCGGCACGGATGCCGGCATTGATGTTCTTCATGTTCTCTGCCTCGCGGGAACCCTGTGTGGTGAAGCGCACCAGCTCGCCGCCAGCCTTGATGATTTCCTCAGCCTGACGGACGCAAGCCTCAGTATCATTGGTGTTGGTGGTGGTCATCGACTGGATGCGGATAGGATTATCGCCACCCAGGTCGATGGCTCCGATATGTGCCACAGAAGAGGCACGGCGGGTATAATTGAATAAATCTACCATAATATATAAGATAAGATATGCCCCAAAAGAATGGGGCATATCACATATTAGATTAATTACACTTGAAGTCGTATTTCACCTCAGCCAGGTCCTTGTTGGCCTTCTCAATCTTGGCACCGAGACCCGCCTTCCAAGCCTCTACCTTCTGAGCCACTTCCTCGTCGGCAAGGGCAATCATCTCGGCAGCGAGGATGGCAGCGTTCTGAGCCGCATTCACACCAACAGTAGCTACAGGAATGCCAGGAGGCATCTGGATGATGCTGAGCATGGCATCAAGACCATCGAGCATACCCTTGATAGGCACGCCGATTACTGGCAGAGGAGTAGATGCTGCGATAACACCAGGAAGGGCGGCAGCCATACCGGCAGCGGCGATGATTACCTTCACGCCACGCTCCTTGGCTCCCTTGGCGAATGACTCTACTGCATCTGGAGTGCGGTGAGCAGAGAGGGCATTAACCTCGAAAGGAATCTGGTTGTCGTTCAACCACTTACATGCTTTTTCCATAACAGGCAGATCGCTGGTACTGCCCATGATAATGCTTACTAATGGTTTCATTTCTTTCTATATTATATGTTATTAATTCTTTTTCTATGTTCCTTGTACGGCACCGGATTCGGATGATGTCCGGGATGGCGCAGGCTTCAGATGACCAGGATGGCGCAGGCGGCTCCTACGAGGAAGCCTGTAACTACCTGCGAGAGCGAGTGCTGGCGCAGTATCATGCGCGCCGTTCCTACGGCTCCTGCCAGTATCAGCACGAAGCAGAGCCACCACAGCGGGTTGAAGGAGAAGGCGATGGAATAGGATACCAATCCGCCTGCCACGCCTCCGATGGCGGCTGTATGGGTGCTGATCTTCCACCATATATTGATGAGGGCACATACCATCTGGATGGTGAGCGCCACTACCACGATGATGCTGATGACGCGGGGAGTGTTGCGGTACTCCATCCAGAAAAAGCAGGCGAAGTAGCACACGATGGAGATGATATAGGGCACGAGACGGCGTTCCTTTCTGCCCAGTTCGTGGGATGTCCATCCCTGGCAGAGCCGGTAGAGATGGATGAGCAGCGAGGGTGCCACCACGGTGAGCAGATACACCATGGCAAGCATCACCAGCTTGTACGTCATCGGCAACAATGACATGTAGCTGAAGATGAACAGTGCTATTAATCCTACTATCGGCAGATAGAAGGGCGTGAAGATCATGCTCATGAGGCGAGCAGTGAATATGATATTCTTCTCTTTCATTTTCTTAATCGTGCTACTGGAATATTGAATTGTTCGCGATACTTCGCTACGGTGCGTCGGGCGATAGGGAATCCTTTTTCCTTCAAAGCCTTGGCAAGTGCTTCATCGCTCAATGGTTTCTTTTTATCTTCGTGCTCTATGATTTCCTGAAGGGCAATCTTGATCTTGCGGGTTGACATCTCTTCACCAGCCTCGGTGGTATAGCCGTCGGTGAAGAAGAACTTGAGGGGGAAGATGCCCCATTTGGTCTGTGCATACTTTACGTTGCTCACTCGCGATATGGTGCTGATGTCCAATCCGGTTCTTTCGGCTACATCCTTGAGAATCATCGGTTTCAGATCGGCTTCGTCTCCATCCAGGAAGAACTGTCGCTGGATGTCGATAATCGCCTTCATGGTTATGATGAGGGTATGCTGCCGCTGCCTGATTGCCTCGATGAATCCCTGTGCCTTATCCACCTTTTCCTTGGCGTAGAGCAGGGCCTCCTTGTCGGATCGGCTCATCTTGTCCTTGTGATTGCGGTATTGCTCTATCATATCGGTGAAGGATGGAGATACGGTGAGCTCCGGAATGTGACCGCGGTTCAAGCTGAAGGTGATGGAGCCGTCATCGTTGGTATCTACGATGAAGTCGGGGGTGATCTGCTGGATGTTTCTGCCCTCGGTTTCTCCCATCGAAGCGCCCGGTTTCGGGTTCAGTTTCCTGATTTCCCGCTGCAGGGTATCCAGCTGGGTATCATTGAGTTCCAATCCAGCTTGGATCTTATCCCAGTGCTTCTTGGTAAACTCATCGAAGTAGTCGGTGAACACCTCTTCCATCGTCTTGCGGAGTACGCCTCTTGGCATCCGCTTTACCTGGAGTAGGAGGCACTCCTGAAGGCTTCTTCCGCCTACGCCTGCAGGGTCGAAGCTCTGCAGGACATGGAGTACGTGCTCTATCTCCTTCTCGGTTACATCGATGTTGTGATAGATGATCAGCTCATCGCTGATGCTGTCGAGATCCTTGCGCAGCAAGCCGTCGTCGTCGAGCGATCCGATAAGATATTCCATCACTTCCTTTTCTTTGTCGGTGAGGTTCTGCATATCCATCTGCTCCTTCAGCTTGTCGTAGAAGGATGTGGTGTCGCCATATACCATCTCTTCGTATTCGGCTGTGTCCTGGTTGCCGTATTTGTCGGAGCTGTAATCGGGCATCTGGTCATCCTGTCCGATGCTTTCCAGTGCCTGGTCGAGCTCGTCTTTTCTCTCTTCTTTTTCCGACTGTGCCTCGTAGGCATCGTCAGAATCAGTATCATTGTCGCTATTACCGCTATCTGCATCATGTTCCAGCGGAGAATCTCCATCGTAGCTTTCGCTGAGCATATCGTCTGGATTCTCACTCTCCAGTGCAGGATTATCGTCCAGTTCGGCATTGATGCTCTCCTCGAGTTCGGTGAGGGGCATCTCCAGGAGCTTCACCTGCAGCATCTGCTGGGCGGAGAGTTTTTGTAGCTGTTGCAGCTTCTGTGCCTGTGTCTGAATGAGTTTCTGAGCCATATCTTTATTCTTGAGTTGAGCTTTTGCTGTTTATATTTCTTTTTTTTCTGTTCTGCCAGCAGTATTTTTCAGCCAGCAGTATTCTTTTTTCTGTTCTACTTGTAGTATTCCTGAAGGTTGATGGCAAGCTGGTTCAGCTTGTCAGGGTTTCCGTTACCATATCTGTGCCAGATATCCATGCATGCGCTAATCAGCTTACTGTCAGGTGCTTGCTGCCGGTTGAGATAAGGGTCGCAGTATTGGTAAACGCCCATTACTTCTGCAATCAGCTTGGGTGAAACCTTGATGAGTTTTCCCAGGTTGATGATTTCCGGTGTTTCAGCCACCATGGTGATGGGCGTGAGCTGGAAGTAGAGGTCGAGGATGATGATGAGCATTACCGGTGTGAGCGAAGGCTCTTCGGCGATGGGTTCCCAATCTTTCTCGAACGACTCCTTTACTTCTACTCCTGCAAAGAAATCCCTGGCATTTCCGCATCCGTTCATGGATCGGAGAATCTTGATGTCACGGGATAGAAGACGTGGATTATCGGCATATTTATCCCATAGCCGCTTGATGCGAGGCGTGATGCGTTGCAGCTTGAACATCTGTGCGTGCAGATATTCCGGCTGGATGTGCAGCTCCAAGCTCAAATCGACTATACCCTTTGAATATAGGGGCTTTACTCCCATCGGCTTCTTCTGGTACAGCTGGAGTAGCAGGAGCCAATAATCGTCGTTCCAAAGAGGATGTTTTGCCATATTACCTTGTTATTTATTATCTTTTGCAAAAGTACAACTTTTCGGTGGTAATACAAAATTATTTAGTGTATATTATCATAAAAATGAGGGGATTATGCCTAAAATACCTCTAGAATGCCCATAGGAAGGGGGCGGATTGTATATAAGAACTTGGCGGATTGCATATAAAAAAGTAGTGCGCAACTTCGATTCTCTCGAAATTGCGCACCTTTAATGCTATATTCCCAAATTTTTCATAACTCAAAGGAGATTATCGCTTTCACAAGCTACTCTCCATTGCTGCGCCCGAAGCAGTCATTTTACTGCTCACAGGCATCATCTTGTTATCCGATACATGTCTTTTTTTACCTTAAGTTACGCTTAACCTATCGACATTATCCTGTTCTCACTGAATAAACAATCTTTTTTTCTTACCTTAAAACTAATAACCTAAAACTAAACAACTAACAATCTTAAACCTAAAAACCTAATAACCTAAACAAAATTTCTTTTTGTCGTCCTTGAATAAACAATCTTTTTTATTACCTTATAACTAATAACCTATAAACAACTAACAATCTTAACCTAAAAACCTAATAACCTTTTGTCTTATTGACGATGCAAAGGTACGACGATTTTGCCATTCCACCAAAACTTTTATGGAGAAAATGCGAAAAAAGCCCGAATTTTTGATGTATGTCAACTATGTGTGTGCGCACACAAGTGTTGTGAAGCAGATATTTGACCTACATCAACCATTTTACTTCCTATCGAAGAGAAAGGCTTCTTCGCTCATGAATACGGCAATGGTCTTGAGGCGGAGATAGTCTTCAGAGAGATAGATGAGTCCCTGGTTACCCCATTTCTTTCCAGCGGAGTTGCGGCAGACGTAGTATCGTTGCTCGTCTTTCAGGAAGGTGCCGATGATTTCCATCACGTGGTCGTCGGTGGTGTGCAGCTGCTCAAACTCCTCCTGGCGGGAAGTAGGGGTTACGGGGCGTTCGTTTTCTGGGATATTCACATAGTTGTCCTTGGGGTGGATAAAGCCTTCTTCTGAAATATCGCCCTCCCAGCATACCGGGTGGCCGTTCTCTATCGCCTTCTGGATATGGAGCATCATCTCATCCAGCGGCAGATTGAGGTAGGAGTCGTGCTGACGGTTGTCGGGAATCTCCAGGGCGAAGTACTCGCGGTAAGGGTGGTGGGTGAAGCTGGTGAGCGATACATACTCTTCCGGGTAGCATACGCTGTGGGCGAACTCCAGCGGGGTATATTCGGCACCGAGCATGTGAACCTGCTTGGCGGGCATATAACCTATCTCCTGATCAAAGAGATTGTCGAGATCATCCTTCAGCTTTCTGAACCCCGACTTCTGTGAGATGGCTGCATCGCAGAGCTGCTCCACCTTCCGGCAGAGCGTCTTGTAGTTGATATCCTTCGGATCTTCGTAGCTGTCGTAGGGTTGTGCGCCATACTTATCTATATAATGTATGAGCATGGAAGCTATACCTCGCATGCTGATGGGCTTGCTGCCTTGCGAGAGATAGTACTCGATGGCTTTCTCCTGGAGCATCATTCGGGCGATGTAAGCCACGGAGAGGTTCACGGAGTCACCCTTCATGATATGTTCGCTCTCTATGGTAGCGAGCATGGCGTATGCCCAGCTGAGTTCGCTCTCGCCCTGATCCTTGACGGGAGTGGTGCTGATGAGCCTTACATGGGCGGGCAGATTGTTCTTGCCCCCATCCTGAGAGGAAGGAGAGGAGGATTTGCCCTGATATCCGCAGCTTGCTAGAAGAAGTGCGGCGAGAAGGTGGAGAATGATGCTTCTATTCATATTGTAGTTGTTGTTTATACCTTATTATATATATAAGCAGTTCAGGAGTTCAGGAGTTAAAGGAGTTAAGACAACAGCCTTTTTGGCGTAGTTCTTAAGCAGCAAGACATACGTCTTAACTCCTTAACTCCTCCATGTGCAAAGTTTAGTATATAACAATAAAAGTTCCGCCCCACACATCTGGATGGAACGAAACTTCTATCATCGTATTTATGCTTTGTTTTCCTTTTTCGCAGCTCGTTTAGGGCTGGAGGCGATGCTCCATACTCCCGCTATGATGAGCGGAAGACTCAATATCTGACCCATATCCATAGGCAAGCCTGCCTCGAAAGCCACCTGAATCTCCTTGGTGTATTCCACGAAGAAACGGAAGGTGAAGATGAGGGTAAGGCAAAGGCCGAAATAAAGTCCGCTTCCCACACTTTTAGGCCCCTTCTTCTTATAGATGAAGAGGATGAGGAGGAAGATGACGAGATAGGCTATCGCCTCGTAGAGCTGGCCGGGATGACGCGGATACTGATCTTCCTTGACGAAGATGAATGCCCAAGGCACATCGGTTACCTTGCCGATGATCTCGGAGTTCATCAGGTTGCCCAGGCGGATGAAGCAGGCGGTGATGCCTGATACGATACCCATATTGTCGAGCAATGTCCAGCCGCCCACCTTCGTCTTGCGGCAGTAGAGCCAGATGGCGATGAACAGTCCCAGTACGCCTCCGTGGCTAGCCAGACCTTCATATCCAGTGAATTTCCAGCTGCCGTCTGCCATGTGATGCATCGGGATGAACATCTCGACTACGTGATCCCACTGGGTGAGGAAGTATTCCGGCTGGTAGAAGATGCAGTGTCCCAGTCGGGCACCCGCCAGGATGCCGACGAAGAGGTAGATGAAGAGCGGTTCAAACTTATCCTCGCCCAGCTTCTGCTCCTTGTAGAGGCGGTGCATCATCAGATAACCCAGCAGCAAGCCTACCATCCAGCAGGTGGCGTAGTATCTGATGGAGATAGGACCCAGGTGAGCCAAGATAGGATCCGGATCCCATACGATATAGTTAAGCAGATTTGCCATCATAATCGTAGATTTTTTAAAGGGGGAATGCATCCCCCTTTGTTATTACGTAGAAACGGTTATACGTTGAAACGGAAGTGCATGATGTCGCCATCCTGTACGATGTACTCCTTGCCCTCGATGCCGAGCTTACCAGCCTCGCGCACAGCAGCTTCAGACCCATACTTGATATAGTCATCATACTTGATTACCTCTGCACGGATGAATCCCTTCTCGAAGTCGGTGTGAATCACTCCGGCACACTGAGGAGCCTTCCAGCCCTTGTGATAGGTCCATGCCTTGACCTCCA
>ERZ1034973.103-NODE-103-length-54651-cov-10.247527_pt1 | contig 54651 bp, 49 predicted proteins | sample MGYA00520686_ERZ1034973 | MGnify/ENA primary metagenome ERZ1034973 (study PRJEB33766, sample SAMN09781775) | gut metagenome | biome: gut microbiome | host: Homo sapiens | place: Madagascar | study: EMG produced TPA metagenomics assembly of the PRJNA485056 data...
GTCTCCTATAAGGGGAGCATATCATTGCGGGCAGTGAAGCACCACGTCCCACCGGTCTTCCCATTTCTATAATTTCAAAAAGAAAGAATTGACGACGAACTCTCCTTCTTCTCCCTTTCGTCGTCAATTCTAACTATATATGCAAAAAGACGGTCACCCGAGGGCAACCGTCTTCTTCTTATTCAATAAGCAGTCTGTAGAATGGAATCCGGAATTCCTATTTCCAGAAATCCGTATCCTGCTTCAGCTCGATATCTGCAGCCACGAAATGCGGATCCTTTCCTTCCGCCTTCTGCTTCTGGTAATCCCGCAGGCATTTTACCGCGGTTCCGCCTAGCAGCAAGATGGTCGGCATATTCGTGATAACCATCAAGCCCTGCATCATATCTGCGGTGTTCCATACCAGTCCCGCCGAAGCGATGGAACCCACGAATACCAGTGCGGTAGCGAAGAGACGGAATGCCAGCAGCTCGCCCGGCTTAATGTCTCTCTGAATGATGAACCGGATGCATCCTTCACAGTAGGAATAGTTTCCGATCAATGTGGTGAATGCGAACAGGCACATTGCAAATGCGATGAAAATCGGACCGAATTTTCCAAGTGTGGATGCGGTAGCCGCCTGAACGTATCCCGCTGCATCCGCACTTCCATCCGCACCCAAATAATTCTGCGGAATGATGTTGGTGCTGAGGCACATGAACGCGGTAGCGGTGCAGATCAGCATGGTATCGATGAATACGGACAGCATCTGAACCAGACCCTGCTTTACCGGGTGGGAAACGTCCGCCGTTGCCGCCGCATTCGGTGCGGAACCCATACCGGCCTCATTGGAGTAGAGACCTCTCTTGATTCCGAACATAATGCAGGATCCCGCAAAACCGCCGAAAATTGCCTGGAAATCAAAGGCATTCTTGAAGATGCCGGCGAACATTACCGGAACGTTTCCGATATTCAGCACCAGCACAATCAGAGAAATTGCCACATATATAATGCCCATCACCGGAACCAGAACGCCGGTTACCTTTACCAGACGGTGTGCACCGCCGATGACAACGGCACCGAACAGCGCGGCCAGGATGACACCGATGATTGCCGGTGTGCGGTCCCCGTAGAAGCTGAACACCTGGAAGGTGGACTGCAGGTTGAACGCCGCCAGCATGTTATATCCAATCGCATAGGTGAAGATAATCAGTACGGAGAAAATCACGCCCAGCCATCTTGCGTTCAGCGCATCTCTCATGTAGAACGCCGGTCCGCCATAGCTGGAGCCGTCCGCATTCTTCTTTTTGTAGATCTGCGCCAGCGTGGACTCGATGAAAGCAGACGCTCCGCCCAAGAAGGCACTGAGCCACATCCAGAAAATCGCACCGGATCCGCCGCAGATTACCGCCGTTGCCACACCGATAATATTACCGGTACCAACTCGGGATGCGGTGGATACCATCAGCGCCCCGAAGGATGAAATGCCGTTCTCCGTCTTCGGCTTTTCCGTAACCACCCGAAGACACTCCTTGAACATCCGAATCTGAACACCGCCGGTACGAATCGTGAAATACAGTCCGCCCACCAACAGGATCACCGGAAGAATGAATGGCTGGTACAGAAAATTGCTGACCGCCAAAACCACGTTATTAATTGCTTCCATAAACTCATGCTCCTTCACATATAATTTCGAAATAAATTGTAAAAAACAACATGTCTATTTTACATGAATTTTTTTTGTTTGTCTATAATTCTACACAAGAAATTTAAAAATTGTATGAGCAGTATACAATTTCTACCGTAATTTCACCCATTTCCCATAAAAGAAAGATTGAATTCGCCGGGTTTTCCGTTTATCCTATATATGTTGATGGGTTTGCGGGAAACCGCATTCTCCGCAATTCAAGAAAGGAAAATCGGCAATTTAATGAAAGAAATCGAACTGAAAGCAAAATACGACAGCTTGAAACGATTGGAGCTGGAACAATATCTGAAGGAGCAAGGCTTCCAAGAAGTCCGCTCCTTCACTCAGCAAGACGAATACTTCAACCATCCGGAACGGGATTTTCAGAAGACGGATGAAGCCTTGCGAATTCGCCGGGAACAGCGTAACGATGGAACCTCTCATTGCTGCATCACCTACAAAGGTGCCAATGATTCCCTCATCGGTCAGAGCCGCCGAGAGCTGGAAACCCGGGTGGAAGACGAACACAAAATGCGACAGATTCTGTTGGCGTTGGGTTTTCGCTCCGCTGCGGAGGTGAAGAAGCGCCGGAAAGAATACAAGAAAGAGGACCTTACCGTCTGTCTGGACGAACTGGACGGACTGGGAAATTACATTGAACTCGAGGTTGTTCTTCCGGAAACGGAAACGGAATCAAAATCTGCCACAGAAAATCGCCTCCGGAAATTTCTTTCTGAGCTGTCATTCATCCGTCCGGTCATCGAGCCTCTAACATACCTAGAACTGGTGATGGGGTTCCGAGAGGGCTCCGCCGCCGAAAATGCCTCTCTGAACGACTAGAAATTATTTACAAAAAAATGCTTTTCAACGGAAATTGTTTTCCATTGTTTTTTTCACAGCCGGGTCAAAAACCCCGGCTGTTCTTTTTTGCTCTTACCTGTTCTTTACAATTTATTAACATTCCGCAAAGTCAGTTTTTTCAACGGATTGGGAATTTTCCACAAGAATTCGAAAAATTGTATACAATCTCGTGAACAACTGATTGTTGATAACTAAAGCCTCGGATATCCTTTGATATTCGCCTTTGAGCGTCTTTTTTTCTTTTGTCAAGAAAAGTTTTCCACAGATTTGGAATCCTTTACCTCCGTCATTTTGTTCTTTTCAAAAAGAGGGCGGATTGTTTCGGTTTTGAAACAATCCGCCCATTTTCGATTTGAAAGCGTTTCTAAATTTCAGCTGCAGGAGCCCCATCTTCATTTAGAATCTTCATAAATTCCTCGCCGGTAATGGTCTCCTTCTGATACAGGTACCGTGCCAGCTCATCTAATTTCTCTCGATTTTCCAGCAGAATACCGGCTGCCTTTTCATGCTGCTCACGCACCAACGCGACCACCTTTTCGTCGATCTTCTTCTGGGTCTCCGCCGAGCATGCCAGGGAGGCATCTCCGCCCAGGTATTGGTTGGACACCGTCTCCAGCGCCACCATATCGAAGTCCGAACTCATTCCGTATCGGGTAATCATGGCACGGGCCATCTTGGTGGCCTGCTCGATATCGTTGGAGGCGCCGGTGGTCACATCCCCGAAGACGATTTCCTCTGCCGCCCTGCCGCCGGTAAAGGTGGCAATTCGGTTCTCCATCTCCTTCTTGGTCATCAGGTAGTGATTTCCTTCCTCTACCTGCATGGTGTATCCCAGCGCACCGGAGGTTCTCGGAATGATGGTAATCTTCTGAACCGGTGCAGAGTGGCTCTGCTTTGCGGCCACCAAAGCATGACCAATCTCATGATAGGATACGGTCCACTTCTCCCGATCCGTCAGAATGGCATTTTTCTTCTGATATCCGGCGATAACCACTTCAATGCTTTCCTCCAGATCCGCTTCCGTGGCAAAGTGACGCTTGTCCCGAACCGCCCGAAGCGCCGCTTCGTTTACGATATTGGCCAGCTCCGCACCGGAAGCACCGGAGGCCATCCGAGCGATTTTCTCATAATCCACATTCGGCTCCACTTTAATCTTCTTGGCATGAACCCTCAGAATTGCTTCTCGTCCCTTCAGATCCGGAAGTTCCACCGGCACTCTCCGGTCAAACCGTCCCGGCCGCGTCAGTGCCGGATCCAGGGAATCCGGACGGTTGGTCGCCGCCAGAATAATGACGCCGTTGTTTCCTTCGAATCCGTCCATCTCCGTCAGCAGCTGATTCAGGGTCTGCTCCCGCTCATCGTTTCCGCCAACCTGGCCGTCTCTCTTTTTACCGATGGTATCGATCTCGTCGATAAAAACAATGCACGGTGCCTTCTCCTTCGCCTGCTTGAACAAATCCCGGACTTTCGAAGCACCCATGCCCACGAACATCTCCACGAATTCCGATCCGGAAATGGAGAAGAAGGGCACATTGGATTCCCCCGCTACGGCTTTTGCCAACATGGTCTTACCGGTTCCCGGAGGGCCCACCAGAAGCACGCCCTTCGGCATAGAGGCACCGATGGTCTTGTATTTATTCGGGTCGTGGAGATAATCCACGATTTCCTGCAGATTCTCTTTGGCCTCATCTTCCCCGGCTACATCGGAGAACTTAATGCCGTTGGTGGACTGCACGTATATCTTCGCATTGGACTTACCCATTCCGAACATCATGGAACCGGCACCGCCGCCGGACTTATCCATCAGGCTCTTCTGCATCCGCTTGCCCAGCCACATGAAGAACAAGATTGGTAAAATCCACGTCAACAGGAAGCTTGCCAGCGGAGACATGGTTTCGTTAATCTCTCCGGAGAATTTAGCGCCGGATTCCGACAGCCGGTCAATCAGCTCCGGATCGTTCATCTTTGCGGTTTCGTAGATCTTGTCGTCGTCCTTCAAAGTGAACACGATTTTATTTTCCTGCACCTCCACCTCTTTCACCTGCTTCTTTTCGGTCTGGGAGATAAAGGTACTGTACTTCACATCTTGAATCTGCATCTTCTGAATATACGGTTTCAGAAAAATATTGATGCACAGAAGTACCATCAATGCACTAATCCAGAAATTAATCACCGGTTTCTTCGGTGTTTTTACCTCGTTCATAATCTACCTCATTTTCTGTGCGAATTAGCACTCTACGTATGAGACTGATAATAACACATCGATTGCCGTAATTCCACGACTTCACCAACTCTTCATAGGAAAACTACCCAATCGACGAAGAGTAATTCTCCAACAGAAAAAGGAATCCGATTTGCACCGGATTCCCCTTTCCTTATCCACCATTTATTCTTTCATTATATTGCGGCCGCTTCATCCTCGATGTTGTCCACATGCGGTCCGGCAGTGGCGATTTTTTTCTTCATGTCCGGATACTTTTTTTCAAAGTTGTCCTGGAACATTTTCGCCAGTTCTCTGGCCTGAAGATCGTACGCCTCCTTGTCCTTCCAGGTATCTCTCGGATTCATGATTTCTGCCGGTACATCCGGGCAGCTCTGTGGAATGTCCAGATTAAAGAGGGCGTCGTGAACGTACTCCACATCGTCCAGCTTTCCTTCCAGAGCCGCATGAATCATTGCCCGGGTGTACTTCAGCTTCATTCTGGAACCGGTACCGTACGCACCACCGGTCCAGCCGGTATTCACCAGATATACTTTTGTGCCGTATTTCTCCAGACGCTCGCCCAGCATCTCCGCATAGCATTCCGCTCTCAGCGGCATGAACGGTTCTCCGAACAGTGTGGAGAATGTCGGCTGCGGTTCCTTGATGCCCCGCTCCGTGCCGGCCACCTTTGCGGTAAAACCGGTGACGAACTGGTACATGGCCGCATTCTTGGACAGTCTGGAAATCGGCGGCAGTACGCCAAAGGAATCCGCCGTAAGGAAGATTACCACCTTCGGGATTCCGCCCTTTCCCGGAATCTCCGCATTATCGATAAAATCAATCGGATATCCCACACGGGTATTCGGCGTCAGCTCCCGGTCGGAAAAATCCGCTTCCCGGGTCTCATGATCCAGAATCACGTTCTCCACCACCGAACCGAATCGAATCGCATGATAGATTTCCGGCTGCTCTTCTTCTTCCAGGTCGATGCACTTCGCGTAGCATCCCCCCTCAATATTGAACACACCGTCGTCTGACCAGCCGTGCTCATCATCCCCAATCAGCTTCCGCGCCGGGTCGGCCGACAGGGTCGTCTTTCCGGTTCCGGACAATCCGAAGAACACCGCCGTCTCCCCGGTCTCCGGATCCATATTGGACGAGCAGTGCATCGGCAGTACGTTGTCTTCCACCGGCAGCACGTAATTCATGATAGAAAATACGGATTTCTTAATCTCTCCCGCATAGCTGGTTCCGGCAATGATGACAAAGTGCGCCTCGTAATCGATGATAATCGCCGCTTCCGAATGAATGCCGTACTTCTTCGCATCGCATTTGAACCCCGGCACCGCCAGGATGGTGAAATCCGCCTCGCCGTATTCCTCCAGCTGTTCCTCCGTCGGACGAATCAGCAGGTTGTGGATGAACAGGTTCTGCCACGCTTTCTCGTTGATAACCCGAATTTTCCGGGTGTACTTGCTGTCTGCACCGGCAAAACCATCGAAAACGAACACTTCTTTCCCGTTCAGATACTCGATCATATCCCCCTTAATCCGGTTAAAAATGCTCCGGTCAATCGGTCGATTGACGCTTCCCCAATGAATCCGATCGTGCACCGCCGGGCTGTCTACAATGTATTTATCGTAAGGAGATCGGCCGGTATACTTTCCCGTTTCCACCGAAAGGGCGCCCGTCGAGGACAGGGTCGCTTCCCCCCGCTCCAGGGATTTCTTCACCAGTCTTGCCGCGCACAAATTGTGGTGCACCTGACTTGCCTGAATACCCAGCTGATCGATTCCGTACATTTCCATAACTCTCTTCTCCTATAAAAAAACCTTATATCTTCCAACCATTTCCGACAATGCGAAGAATTCGCTGTGCCGGCTCACTTGTAAAGTATATGTAAATATTGTATTATAATCAAATACTTATATTTTTATATAAACTATAGTTTTGAAGTTATATAAGGAGACGTCATGTTTCAGGGAATGGAATACGTATATGAAGTTTATAAACAGAAGAGTTTTTCCAAGGCGGCGGCCAAGCTGTACATCTCTCAGCCTTCGCTGAGCGCCAATGTGAAGCGGATTGAGAAGAAGGTGGGCTACCCCCTTTTCGACCGCAGCACCAAGCCCTTGGAGCTCACCGAATGCGGCAAGCAGTATATCCACGCGGTGCATCAGATTATGACCGCCACCACGGAATTCGAAACCTTTATCAATGACTTTGGGGAACTGCGCACCGGCTCCCTGCACTTCGGCGGGAGCAACTTCTTCTCCTCTTGGGTGCTCCCGCCCCTGCTCGCCCGATTCTCCGCCAAGTATCCGGATCTGGAAATCTCCCTGGTGGAAGCGAAATCCCGGGAACTGGTGAAGCTGCTTCAGGACTCTCAGATTGACTTTATCCTGGACAACAAGGAACTGGACTTGAAGGTCTTTGACCGGCACCAGGTGGGCCGGGAAGATCTGGTCCTGGTGGTGCCCAAAAACTTCGCCATCAACATGGGACTGCGAGACTATCAAATTCCTCAGAAGGCCATTCAGGACGGATCCTTCCGTCAGGAACAATATCCGGCCGTGGATCTCGCTCTGTTCCAAAAGGAGCCTTTCATCCTGCTCCATTCCTTCAACGATACCGGAAACCGCGCCCGGCTCCTCTGCCAGGAATACGGATTTAAGCCTCGCATTGCACTGGAACTGGATCAGCAGCTCACCGCCTACAACGTGGCCGGCTCCGGCCTGGGAATTGCGTTCACCGGGGAACTCCTAATCGGCAGAGCCACCCCGGATCCCAACCTGGTGTATTACAAGCTGGCGGGCGAGAACATCACCCGAAATCTGTACTTCTATTGGAAGAAGGGCCGGTACCTCACCCAGGCCATGCAGGTCTTCATGGACACCATCGTGCGCCACACCCACTTCTAGACACATGAAAATCCTAAAATACAGTACTCTATACCACAGAGAACAAGCCTTACCGCAGTTATATTAGTTAGCCACCATAGGATTCTTATTTACAGACATTTTGGAGCATACTCGCTTGGTTACATATCTTTTGATTGGGAAGCTATTTAGTCTATAGCGACCTAGTTTTCAATGAGCGATTGACCGAATTTTTCGGTTGACAAATACAGCCTTCTTAACACACTTAATAAACAAACTACAATACTGTTACACTTCCTTCTTTTGCTATTACTGAATCTTTACTATTCAATATAAACCGAATAACCTTTTTAGCATTAGTTGTAAGCGTTACAGCTTCTTTTGATACAATAATGTACTGTCCGTCAAAAGAGTTCCTGTCGAGCTTATCTGTAAGGCCCTTTTTAAGCAAGGCATCGTTATATTCATTAAACTTTATTACATCTAGTGAGTAAATGTTGGAATCATCTGTCTTTACAAGCTTAGCTGTAACATAATACCTACTCTGATAGATAATATATACTTTATTATCTTCTATTGTAGTAATGTAATCTGGATATACCACATTATCAAAATCAACATTATTTCCATCATCAGAACAGATATATGTTCCCTTAAATTTAAATCCATTTTCTGTGTAATAGAAAGATTTAGCCAACAAGCCTAATAACACAAGCACCATTGCAATGAGTATTATTGTAATGCAAGTTAATCTCTTGATTTTCATTTAATGGACCTCCTAACATGCTCGGCACCTTTGACTATTATTTGACTGTAATTAAAGCGTATTCACCATACATAGGTTTTTTATAAGTATAGTTGTTTTTATCTACTACTTTGTTTGTATTTTGATTGTATACATATCTAACGCCCTTTTCTACTTTGTATTTAACTCTAAATCCTAAGTACTGAGTCTTTCCAGGTGTTCCATTCAGAGAATACGAAGTCTGTGTCGAAACTGATGCTGATGTAGAAAGACCTAAGCCATAAATACTGCCAGAAACTGTCACTCCAAATGTTAATTGCTTAGATTGTGTAATTGTTGCTCCTTTAGGAGGAACCTTTACATTGTTAGATACTCTTTTGTACGATGTCCATTTTGTTGTTGTACTAGTAACTTTCTTCCTATAGTAGTACCCATGATATTGACTCTTTTTAACATCTTTTTCATTTTCATCTGAAACAATCTCCTGATTTGTACTGGAATCAAGTGACTCTTTTTCAAAACAATTCTCATTGCTTGCATAAGATGCGAAGCAATTCAAACAAAGAAGAATAGTAATGAATAATGTTACCGAAAATATCTTTTTCATAATCTTTTGTGATAAAAAATAAAAAATATCACATCCTTCTTTCATGTTCATAAAATTGAAAAATTGCAATAACAGGTTGGACTAAAATCTGGACTCATATAGAGCCCTCGAAGATGAACGAGGTCGAATCTTCTTGCGACCACACTGTACATCCGGCCGAAGTAACCTTCGTTTCTACTACTATCATTGTACAGAAAAAGTGTTACAAAAGTGTTAAGATTTTGCACACTGAATTATTAAGATTTCTTAAGATTTGCATTTTTTATTCAATGGGGGTGCGGACAATTACCTTCGGTTACAGAAGCTTCGTCAGAATGAGAAACCGAATACTGATTACACATAATCTACTTAAGGCAAAAAATGAATATCGAGCAGCATAACAGCTGCTCGATATGTATCGCTTTTACTCTTCACCAACACCATTTGACAAAGAGCCTATTTTACCCGATTCGTATTGTCGAAATCCTATTTGCAGGCAGCCAGGATTGCCTTCAGGTATTCCCATGTTCTTGCGGTGGATGGGATGGACAGCTTCTCGTTCGGAGAGTGAACTTCCATCATCTCCGGTCCGATGGATACCGCGTCGATGGCACCCCACTTCTCCGCCCACTTTCCGCATTCCAATCCGGCATGAACCGCACCCACTTCCGGCTTTTTGCCGAAGTGCAGTTCAAAGGCGTTCACGCAGATGTCCAGCAGTGTGGAGTGGTTGTTGAACTCCCATGCGCCGTAATCGCCGGAGAACTCGCACTTGCCGCCGTATGCTTCGGAAACCATCTCTACGCGCTGGCACAGGTTCTTCTTGCGGCTGTCCACGGAAGAACGGATCATCGCACCGGTCTGCATGGTGTCGCCTTCCAGACGGATAAATCCGATGGACATGGATGTCTCTACGATGCCCGGAAGCGCTACGCTCATGTGGTGAACGCCGGTCGGAATCACGAAGAGATACTTCATCAGGTTCATCTGGCATTCATCCGCAACGACTTCCGTTTCCATCTCGCCAACTCTCTCCATGGTGATTCTCAGACCAGGATCGGCAATTTCGTACTCTGCCTTCAGCTCTGCCGAAACTTCGCGCATTGCCTTCTCAAATGCGATGCAGTCATCCGGATGCACCAGAACTTCACCGGATACCTTATTGCAAATTGCGTTGGTAACGGCACCGCCGGTGAGGCGGATGATGTTCATTCTTGCTTCTTTCAGGCAATCCAGGAAAACACGACCGGTCAGATCGATGGCATTGCCTCTCTCTTTGTCGATATCCATTCCGGAGTGACCGCCCTGCAGTCCGTCCAATGCGTACTTGTAGCAAACGCCGGACTTCGTTACTCTCGGAGTCTCAAATGTTGTAATGCAATCTACCGCACCGGCACAGCCTACGGTGATAACGCCTTCGGACTCGGAATCGATATTGATAATTCTGCGAGCGGAAATCTTAGAAGGATCCAGGCCTTCTGCGCCCAGCATACCGATTTCTTCATCCACGGTAATCAATACTTCCAATGCCGGGTGGCTCACCTGATCCGAAGTCAGTACAGCCAGTGCCATTGCGATTGCGATACCGTTATCCGCACCCAGAGTCGTTCCTGCTGCGGTTACATAATTTCCGTCTACGTAGATTTCCAGCGGCTGGGTTTCGAAATCGTGTTCGTAACCTTCTGCAACAGCGGCAACCATATCCATGTGGCCCTGCAGCATCACCGGTTCAGCGGTCTCATATCCCGGAGTCGCGCCTTTATAAATAATCACGTTGCCCAGCTCATCCTGGTAGTATTCCAGATTGTTTTTCTTCGCAAAATTCACCAGATATTCGCTGATTTTTGCGTTGAACTTGGATGCACGCGGAACCGCGCTAATCTCATCAAAGTACTGGAATACAACTTTTGGCTCCAGCATACTTACATCACTCATTACCATAATCCTCCTTGTTCCATTTGGAATAAATCATCAACAATATTATACATTTTTTATACAAATAAACAAGTCGATTACTATAATTTTCTAAATAACAATTATTGATTTTTCCGATTCGGACTAATCTCGAGGTAAAAGAATGCAGTCGTACCGCACGGCTTTTCCGGAGATGGAGTACCCCGGTTTGCGCCCCGCCAGCCACGGTCCCTTCAGCGGCCGCTTGATGAGGATTTTCCTCGGACCGGCTGCAATTGCGGCGTTCAGCAGGGTCTCCTCCTCCATACACGGGGATTCCAGCCGGTGAATCAGTTGAAATTTCTTCTTCACGAGAGCGCTCTTCTGACGCTCCGGAAACATGGGATCCAGAAGAACCAGATCCGGAACGGTTCCGATGGAGTCCTCCGGCCGGCTCATTGCCTCAATGCTGTCCCCCACGTGAAGCTCCATGCGGGAAACCGGCTCCCGAAGCTCCGGCACCTCTCGGGCCCGCTCCATGGCATCCAGCAGTAAAGCAGCGATGACCGGGTTATACTCAAAGAGGTGTACTCGGAATCCGGCCGCCGCCAGGAGCAGGGAATCCTCCCCCAGCCCGGCGGTGGCGTCGATGGCCACCGGACGCTCTATGCCCTTCATTCGGCCTGCTTTTACCAGAAACTCCCGGTTCAGATTGGAGGGGCGAAGCCGCGAAATCATGTGGGTGAAATCCCCTCGCACCGACAGCTTTCCCTGAACCAGGGAAAGGCCCCCTTCGTCCGCCTGCAGGTGGAGTCGGTCCGGAGACAGCTCGGCGGCATCCGTAACCACCGGGAGCCGCAGCATTTCGGCCCAGCGCTCTCCCGCCGCCGTATATTCTTTGGATGGAATAAACAGTGTTAAATTCATCGTTATAATCCTATTCTAATATTAAAAACACTTTTCCAGCATGTCCTCGTCCGGCACTTCCTGCGCAGTCGCACTGCCCACCGCGAAATACACGATTCCGCCCAGCACCAAAGCCGCCACGATTTCGTGAATTCCCAGCGGCAGTATTTTTACCCGGTTGAAAAAGACAAACGTAATCAACCCCACGGTAGTGGATGCCAGGCAGGCTTTGCTGTTTCCCTTCCGCCAGTACAGACCGCCGATAATCGGCCAGAAGAACGTGGCCTCCAGGCCGCCGAATGCGAAGAGGTTGATCCAAGCGATTACGTCCGGCGGGTTCAGCGCAATCAAGCAGGTAAGAATTCCGATCACCGCCGTAATGCCGAAGCTGATTTTCGGTACGTTGGCCGCCGCTGCCGGATGCTTCTTCATCAGCTCCGAGGAAACGTCCCGAACATCCTCTGCCTCCGGACACACCTTCCGCTTCACGATGTAATTCAAATACAGATCCTTCAGAATTGTGGCCGAGGACAGAATCAGCAGGGAGTCCACCGTGGACATCACCGCCGCCAAGGGTGCCGCCAGGAAAAATCCCGCAGCCCATCCCGGCATGTATTTCATCACCACGTACGGAATCACCTGGTCCGTGCTGGCCAGATTCGCGTTTTCCACCAGAGGATATGCCAGCGTTCCCGCCAAATGCATGCCGATCATCAGGATGCCGATCACCACCGTTCCATAAATCATCGCCCGGTGCATGGATTGAGTATCCTTGAACCCCATGCAGCGCACCGCCGTCTGCGGAAGTCCCAGCACCGCAATGCCCACCAACACCCAGTAGGAAATCATGTACCCCGGCTGAAGGACCGCGATGTCCTTCCCGTAGGCGCCCTTCCCCATCAGGTCCCAGCCCGGATTGGATACGTTCAGCTGATTCACGATGTCCTCCATGCCGCCGCATTGGCGAATGATGAAGAACAGCATCAAAAACGTTCCGCATGTCATCACGATTCCCTGCAGAGTATCCGTCAGCACCACCGCCCGGAATCCCCCAAAAGCAGTATATAAAACCACCACCGCGCCGAACAGAAGGAGTCCGGCCCAATAGGGAACACCCGTTACCGTCTGAATCAGGGTGGCTCCGCCGATAAACTGCCCAATCATCTGGGTGATGAAGAACACCACCAATGCCAGGCCACAAAGGACCACCACCGCCCCGGATTGATACCGGGCCCTCAGGTAATCGGAAATGGTTACCCCCTGAATCCGTCTGGAAATCAACGCAAATTTCTTTCCCAGCACGCCCAGCGTCAGGAACGTGGCGCCAATCTGCACTCCGGCAATCCAGGACTGGGACAGGCCGAAGGTGGACGCCAGCCCCGGTCCCCCCAGGAAGGAACTGGCGCTGGTGTAGGTAGCCACTAAAGTCATGGCCAGAACCAGACCGCCCATGCCCCGGGAGCCTACGAAATAGGAGCTGAGGAAGTTCTCTTCCCCCGCCGTCTTTCGGTTGATGTATATTCCGATTCCCAGGTTAATCAAAAGGTAGGCGCTCAGAATCGCCAGCACGATCAAATGCTTACTCTGCATGATGGGCACCTCCCTCCGATTCTTCATCCAGGTCAAAGTCCACAAAGACTTTACGCACCAAGAAAATCACGCCAGCAACGGCAATCACGAACACCCCCGGAGTGCTGAGCACCCACCACAGGGGCAGCCCCAACAGCCGAACACTGCAGCCGGACAGGCCGTAGGCACAGCCCACATTCCACACAAAACAGATCAGAAAGAGGATAATGGTTGCTTTCGCCTCCCGCCGGATCTGTTTCTCCTTTTCACTTTTAGTCATCTTGTGATTCATTTTTTCTCCTTTCGGTATAGTTTCAACAAAGAATACCATCCGCTGACTATTTTCCCATTATTTCGCCCCATTGTAAAGGAAAAATAAGGAGCAGCCTTTCGGCTGCTCCCGGTGGATTCACGTATGCTATTTTGCTTTCTTCACAACCACGGTGGAGTATGCGCCGTTGTACGTCTTTTTTGCCGGACTTCACGAAAGCACATACCTTATAGTAGTATTTCTTGTTCTTCTTCAGCTTCTTGTTGGTGAAGGACGTTGTTTTGGAAGATGCGGTTTTGACGCATGTGTACTTTCCCTTCTTGGAAGTTGCCCGGTACACCTTGTATCCGGATGCTCCCGCCGTCTTCTTCCACGCAACCTTCATGGCTTTCTTCTTTGCGGTCAGCTTCACGCCGGTCACCTTGCTCGGCAGAACCACCAGCGTCTTGGACATGGACAGTCCGGAACCGGCTGCCGGCTTGACGGTTACTTTCGCGACGCCCGGGTATTTCGCCTTCAGGATGCCATCCTGAGTGGCGGAAATCACCTTGGTGTTGGAGGATTTGGTGGTCTGAGAGTGGAACAGACTCACATCCTCCACCTGGTTGTAGTTCATCACTACATAATAGTAGGTGGCCCCCTTCGTCAAGGTGTTCTTGTTGTAGAGGTTAACGTTCTTGTCGCAGAGCAGGCCCTTCACGTTCAGGCACTTATCCATCACATGGACGGTCAGCGTGTATTCCCTTTCCGAATATTTAGGGTCTGTGCTTCCCTGCGTTGCCGTCGGGTACAAATCCACGGCAACATAGCAATATCCTGCTTCGCTGCGGAAAACGCCAACCCATCCGGATTTCCACTGATCGTCCAGAAGCGCTTCTCTCAATTTAGGATCTATTGTATCCAATTTATTGAACCAACTGTCGATAGTCTGTCCCTTATCTTCATCATAGAATCCAATAATACAATCCGGTCCGGCTATTCCGGAAGGACGCATGGCATTGTAGTATACCGAAATCTCTCCCGCACGGGTAATCGCCATACGCTCATAGGTATTATCCTGTACAATTCTGCTTTTTCCGTTCGCTTTCCGGTACTGATTGATCAGATCCATTGCCCGGCTTCCGGCGCTTGGACATATATCTCCCGCAATCTTCACCTGGTACAGACCGGAATCCGCCACTGCATTTGCGGAAGCTTTCGCTTTTCTGGACTTCCCCACACTTGCTTTTGCGGAGGTGACTGCGCCGGACTCATTCTCTGCAATCGCGGTTGGTACACTTCTCTTTCCGGATGCAGATTGGATTCCGGCATGTGCATCCGCCGATACCGCCAGAGTACCAAAAAGCATGATTCCTACGGTCGCCAAAAGGACCGCCAGTACATTTCCTTTTTTCATAATGTTTTTCCCTTCCTTGAATTATGATTTAAGAATTACCTTTAAATGTCGCTTCTCAGAAAATAATCATCCAATTTCTCTTTTCCGATAAGCGGAACTCTTGGGTGACCGGGCTTCTGCCCCTTTTTCTTTCCTACAAATTTCATGCATCTTAGAAAACGCATAAATCCAAACTGCCCTTCGCTGACCCAGAAGGTCGGTAATCTTTTTCCCTTCATATACACATATATTACCGGATAAACCCCCATCCTATACGACTTCATCTTTACCTTGCAGTATTTAATATCGCAAAGGTTCCAATACTTTCTCCGATTAAAAATTCTCCTGCAAATCGTGTACTCATCGAAACAAATTTCGTACGCATACGGAGTACAGCCCATTGCAAAGACGATGATATTAACAATAAAAACACCGGCGCGCATTGAATTGGTCATCGATTGACCATAATACGTTAAATAAATAATCCAAAAGATGCAACCAACAGGTACCACCGCTTCAATCGGTGTGGTGTCCACATTCGAACGAATTACAACAAAAATTGTTTTTTTCTGGTTTTTTCTACGACTTGATTCATCTCTCCAACAATGGGCTTGTCTCTTTCGCGCAATTCTCCAATTTATAATCGACGCAATTAAGAATACAATTAATACTATTATCATATTTATTATCCTCTTTTTCTATCCATACGATTCATGATTGCCTGTGCTACATTTAATAGAATAGAAGGAATAGCAGCATATGCTATAATCAGGCGACAAGAAGTGTCTCTAAAAATTTCTATAATTTCGGCATCTTTCAAATCGCAAAAATACATACCCAAAAAATACTGCTTTATACCAACCAACAACAGGCTGTACATCAGTTGTATTCCCAAAATATTGATTATTCTCGATTTATTAATTGCACGTTTAAACTTTTTATACTCCGGCTGATTTGCCGGATAGTATCGGTCATACCACAAATATAAGAGGCTATATAGATAAAATGGATGCTTACTCTCATATTTCTTTAACCCCTTCCATTTTCCATATTTCCTTAAAAGGAATCGGGCTTCATTTGCTCCACAAACCGATGAACCGAGCACAGAAATTGCGAAACCAATGAACATGTAGTAAACTTGCCAGCTCAGCATTTCTTTCCATAAATCGTAATTCATTATCGGTTAAAACCACTTCCTAAATTTCCGTTTCACAATACTCCCCCATCGCTTTCTTTAACCTGCGTCTTTCTACTCCAAGTTTACCATATGTACATATTTCCATACAAGTGTCCGAAATCGATTATCGTCTTTCTTCGTGAAAAAAAACGGGAGCACCACATATTCGTGTGATACTCCCTGTCATCGCATACTTCCTTAGCGCTGGTGCATTCTGAATTACTTGCCCAGAACCGCTATGGCTTCCTTCCGGTCCTCTGCCTTGAATACTGCCGATCCGGCTACCAGGATGTCGGTGCCGACGGATTTCAGCTCTTCGCAGTTCTGAAGGTTTACTCCGCCATCCACTTCAATGACGAAATCGTACCCGTTTGCCTTCCGGATTTCATCCAGGCGGCGAATTTTGTCCAGTGCTCTCGGAATGAATTTCTGTCCGCCAAAACCCGGGTTCACGGACATAATCAGAATCATGTCCACTTTGTCCAACACATCCTCCACCATCACGATAGGGGTGGCCGGATTCAGGGCAACGCCGGCTTTCACTCCGGTGCTGTGAATATGCTGAATCGTCCGGTCCAGATGACGGCAAGCCTCCTGATGAACGGTGATGAATTCCGTGTTCGGTGTCACGAAGTCCTCGATGTACCGGTCCGGATCCTCGATCATCAGATGTACATCATATGGAATAGTTGCCACATTATTCAAACTTTTCATCACGCCGGCTCCGAAGCTGATGTTCGGAACAAAGGCGCCGTCCATAACGTCTACATGGATGTAATCTGCGCCGAATTCACATATTTCCTGTACATCCGCTCCCAGTTTGGAAAAATCTGCCGATAGAATTGATGGTGCTACTTTTGCCATTTCTGAACCTCTTCATACATTTTCAAATAACTGTCGTATCTCGTCCGGCAGATTTCGCCCTCTGCCAGGGCTTCCTTCACGCCGCATGCCGGCTCGTTAATGTGCACACAGTCGCCGTAGCGGCAATGAGCTCCGGGGTCCCGGAATTCCGGAAAGAAGTTTCGAAGCTCCCGGGAATCCATCTCCGGCAAATCCAGAGACGTAAATCCCGGCGTGTCGTACACATAGGTGGCGTGATCCAGCGGAAAAATTTCCACATGCCGCGTGGTGTGCTTTCCCCGGCCGGTCTTCTCGCTGAGGTTTCCGGTCTCCGCATCCGCATCCGCAATCAATGCGTTCAGCAATGTGGATTTGCCCACGCCGGACGGTCCCGCCAGAGCCACGCTCTGTCCCGCAACGGCCTTGCGAAGGTCGTCCACGCCTTCTCCGGTGACGCTGCTGATGGGATAGACGGGATACACCTCCCGGTACATATTCTCCAGCTCTCGCATCCGCTCTTCCGACGCCAAATCCGCTTTTGTAAAAACAAGAATCGGCCGAATCCCGGTGATCTCGCAGTATACCGTCAGTTTGTCCACCGCCAGGGGAATCATCTCCGGCGTTTCTGCCGAAGAAACGATGACCAGCGTATCCAAATTGGATACCGGCGGACGCTTTAGAATATTCCGGCGCGGAAGTACTTTGGTGATAATGCACTCCCCGTCTTCCGCACGGATTTCATATTCCACCTCGTCTCCCACATAGATGGTATCCTTCTTTCGGCGCTTCAGATTTCCCCGGGCATTTCCTTGGATGATTTTTTTCCCGTCGGAGACGTAATAGAAGCCCCCGATTCCTTTTACTACTTTTCCAATCATATGCTAATCGTCCACCGAATTGCTGCCGTTATCGTCGCTGTCGGTATTCGACGGCTTCTTGTTCGGCTTCTTGTTGTCGTTGGTCTTCGGTGCGCCCTTGCTGACCTCGATATCAATCTTGGTACCCTTGTTCAGCTCGGTGTTTGCCGCATACTGCTGCCACATTACGTAGCCGCTGCCGTAGGCGTTGCTCTCCTCGTAAGTCACCTTGCCCACCTTGAAGCCCGCACTTCGGAGCGCCTGCTTCGCCTCGGTGAGGGTTCGTCCGGTAATGGACGGCACGGTGGACTTCTGAACGCCCTTTCCGTCGCTGACCACGATGTTCACCTGAGTGCCGTGATCGGCTTCCTCGCCGCCGTTCGGATCCTGGGAAATGATGGTGCCTGCCGCTTCCGTGGAAGTCTGCTGTTTAATCGTACCCAGCTCGTAATCCGAAGACTTCAGCATCTCTTCCGCTTCGCTTTCGTTGTGGCCCACCAGATTCGGCACCGTTCCGGCCTGCGGTCCCTTGCTCACATGAACGGTGATGGATGCCCCCTTCTTCGCTTTCGAACCGGATTCCGGATCCTGCTCCGCAATCTGGCCCTTGGAGTAGTCGTTGGAGTAGACCTCCTTGCCCTCCTTCAGCTTAAAGCCGGCCGCTTCCACTTCCTTCTTGGCTTGTTTTACCGTCATTCCGTAGAGGTCCGGAACGTCCTTCTGACCGGAGAAAAGGCCGTTGAATCCGGCAACCGCAACGCCCAGGCCCACTGCCAGTACCGCGGCTATCGCAATCAGGAGTCGGCGCTTCTTCTGCGCTTTGGTCAGCTTCTTCTTCGGTTTTTTCTTCTTCTTTCGGGATTTCCGGTCGTAGGACTCATCGTCGTCCTCATCCTCGTAATCCTCGTCCTCATCGGTCTGACCCTTCCGGCTCTGTTCCACCTGTTCGGAGGCTTCGTTAAAAATAGAATTTCCTACCATACGGGTGACGAATTCAATATTGTTCAGCTCTTCGATCAGCTCGTCCGCACTGCTGTAGCGGTTCGTCTGGAACTTGCTGGTGGCCTTCAGCACGCACTGCTCCAGTGCCGGCGGAATACCGTCCACCAGCTGGCTCGGCGGCGTGATTTCTTCGTTGATGTGCTTGAGGGCAATGGTTACCGGATTATCTCCGTCGAACGGGACCTGTCCCGTGAGCATCTCGTACATAACGATTCCCAAGGAATAGATATCCGAACGCTCGTCCACGTAATTTCCCCGCGCCTGTTCCGGCGAGAAATAGTGAACCGAACCGATGATTTTGCTTCCGGTGGACATGGTGGCATCGTTCACCGCTTTGGCGATTCCGAAATCCGCCAGCTTCACGATTCCATCCGTCGTAACCATGATATTGTGCGGCTTTACATCGCGGTGAATGATTTTGTTCCGGTGCGCCACCCGAAGTGCCGCCGCCACCTGTTTGGTGATCTCGATGACACGACGATAATCCATCGGTGCTTCTTTCGCGATAATCTCATTCAGGGTCTGGCCTTCTACCAGTTCCATCACGATGTAGTTGATGTTTCCTTCTCTGCCTACATCGTATACCCCGACGATATTCTGATGAGCCAGTCCCGCTGCTGCCTGAGACTCCCGCTTGAAGTTCTCTACAAACGTCGGGTCCTTCGTAAATTCCGGCCGCAGAATCTTGATGGCGATAAATCGGTTCAGCAGTTTGTCCTTTGCCTTATACACAACGGCCATGCCGCCGTCACCGATTTTCTCCAGCAGTTCATAGCGACCCGCCAGCAATCTATTACTCATAATTGTCCTCCACCATACTTACACAAATAACCGAGATGTTGTCGTTTCCACCGTTTGCATTTGCCCGATCCACCAATTTCTTGGCGCAGGCCTTCATATCATCGGTAGAAGTCATCAATTCCAGAATTTCCTCTTCCGATACTTCGTCGTACAGCCCGTCGCTGCAGAGCAGAATTCGATCCGTGGGTTCAATATAAATGTTGAAGCAGTCCGGATTGTTGTAGGAATTCGCTCCGATGGCCCGGGTGATTACGTTCTTCTTCCGATGATGCTCCGCCTCGCTTCGGGTAATTGCACCCATCATAACCAAGTCGTTCACATAGGTGTGATCCACCGTAATCTGATGAATTTCCTTTCCGTGAATGAAGTACACCCGGCTGTCTCCCACATTCGCGATGTAGAGAATCCGGTCTCGAACGTAGGCAAATACCAATGTGGTGGCCATTCCGGCACACTCCGGAACGGAATGGGCCATCTGCTTAATGGCTTCGTTCACGTAATCCACTGCATCCTCAAAGTACCGAAATATCCGGTCGGATCCTTCCAGCGCCTCAATGGGGTTGTTCTCAAAATATTCGCTCACGATATCCAGCGTCTTGTTGCTGGCAATCTCCCCGGCCCGATTTCCGCCCACGCCATCTGCCAGCATAAAAACATTATGCCGCGTCAGCACGCGTATCGCATCCTCGTTCTGGGTTCGCTTTTTTCCTTTGTCTGTATAATATCCTATTTCCATTATTTTCCCCGTCAATTTACTCCGGCTTCTCCAGTACGGTATAGAAAAAGCCAGTCTTATTATACGGTAAAATCAGCCTTTTTTCAATAACCCGACTGTCCGGCATGCGTTTTTGGAATGCCTCCACGACTTTTTCATTCTCTTCTTTATTAATTGTGCAGGTGGAATACATCACTCTTCCGCCCGGTTTTGCATATTTCCAAGCGTTTTCCAGAATCCGGCGCTGAATCTTCACCAGACCGGCGTACTCTCCGGTATGATCTCGAAGCTTGATTTCCGGCTTCACCGGGATGGTTCCCAGCCCGGAACACGGCACATCCGCCACCACCGCATCGCAGCAGCCTTCCAGCTCCGGATAGAATACGGTCGCATCCTTCACTGCGGTCTCCACGGAATGAAGGCCCAGCCGCTCCGCATTTCTCCGAATCAGCTCCGTCCGATGGGGATGAATATCCCAAGCTTCCACTGTGCCGCAGTCCCCCATTAGTTCAGCGATTCCCGTGGTCTTCCCGCCGGGTGCCGCGCACATATCCAGCACCTTAGATCCGGCTTTCGGCGCCAGTGCCTGAATCGCCATCTGAGAGGAAATGCCCTGCACCGAATAGTGCCCCTTTCGGAACAAATCGTTCTGAATCAAGGCGCCCCCTTCCGTCAGGATGCCGCTGTCGCACTCCGCCGAAGGCGCCCCCTCAATCTCCAGCTCCCGGAGCTGCTGCAGAAGCGCTTCCCGATCCTGCTTCAGCGGATTGTTCCGAAGCGCTACGGGTACCGGCCGGTTAAAGGCGTCCAGAATTCGGATTCCCTCTTCCGATCCGTACTGATCCAGCATCAGCTTCACCAAATTCTCCTGGCAGGAATACCGAACGGCCAAAGCGTGTCGGTCGCTTCCGCCCGGCAAATTCATTTTTTTACCGCCCCGAAGATAGCTTCGGAGGACGCCGTTGATAAAACCACGATTGGGTCTGTCCACCGCGCCGGCCAGTTCCACGATTTCGTTGACGCATACCGCATCCGGGATGCTGTCCACTTCGTTCAGGAGAAAAATTCCCATGCGAAGAAGAACCTTCGTCCGGCTTTTCATGCCCCGGAGTCCGTTCCGGCAAAGGCCGGCAATGATGTAATCCAGGGCCATGGAGCGACGAAGGATTTCTTTCACAACATAACGAACAAAGCCGGGAGAACAGTTTTTTCCGTCCTCCAGGGCTTCGTTCATCGCAATATTCGAATAGGCTTCCTGAGAATAAATTTTCCGAAGCGCATTGTAACTCACTCGAAAATCTTGGTTCATCTATCTGTCATTACTTCCGCGGATCAGCAGGATCCGGATGAGAGATGCAACGGCGGTTGCCAGTGCGGCTACGTATGTCATCGCCGCAGCGTGAAGCACCTTGCGGCTTCCGCTGTAATCGAAATCGCTCACCATGCCGATGGATGTCATCTGCTTCAGCGCCCGATTGCTGGCATTCAGTTCCACCGGCAGTGTTACCAGGTGGAACAGGATTACAAATACAAAGCACAGCGCGCCCAGATTGAACAGCAGGGAGCCGTACCGGCTGGAGGTGGAGAAAATCAATCCCAGCATAATCAGCGGCCAGGAGAAGGTGGACGTTAAGTTCACCAGCGGAACGATTCCGTTTCGAATCCGTACCGGCGCATAATTGGTGGCATGCTGAATCGCGTGGCCCACCTCGTGACAGGCGATGCACATGGCCGCAATGGAATCCGTGTGGTATACCGCCTGAGACAGGTTTACCGAGTTGCTTCTCGGGTCGAAATAGTTATTCAAATCGTCGCCGCCGTTCAGGATATTGATCGGCACGCCGGACAGCCCATTGGCATCCAGCATCATCCGGGCCGCTTGGGCACCGGTTAGGCGATGGCTGTTCTCCACTTGAGAATATCTGGAATATGCCCGCTTGATTCTGCCCTGGACAATCATGGTAAAAATCATCGCCGGAATCAGTACAATCATCGAGCTGTAATATCCCATTCCTCCGTAGTACATAATCTACTCTCCTTTCGTCAGTCGATCTCCCACGGACACGCCCGCGCCCCGCAGAAAATCTCCTGCACTCATTCGTTTCTTTCCCTGCAGCTGGACTTCCAGAATCCGAAGTTTCCCCTTGCCGCAGTCCACCGTGAAGGATTTTTTGTCCACCGCGGAGATTACGCCCCCTTCGTGGGTACCTTCTTCTTCCAGCACTTCCGCCCGGAAGAATTTAATCTGCTTTCCGCCCAAAAAACTGTACAGTGCCGGCCACGGATCGTAGGCCCGAATCTTTCGTTCCTCCGATACCGCATCCCCGCTGAAATCCGTCAGTCCGTCTTCCTTTCGAATCATGGATGCATAGGTATGCTCTTCCTCGTTCTGCGGAGTATAGACGGCCGTTCCGTTCACAATCTCCGGAATCGTCTTCTCCAGAAGCTCCGCCCCCAACACCGACAGCTTGTCCGCCAGTTCATGGATGGTCATGCCTTCGATGTTCATTTCCGCTTTGGAAATCATATCTCCCGTATCCAAGCCTTTGGCCATCTTCATGATGGTCACGCCGGTGGTTTTATCTCCCTGAAGGATGGAATACTGCATCGGTGCCGCGCCCCGAAGTTTCGGGAGCAGAGATCCGTGCACGTTAATGCAGTCGTACTTCGGTGCATTCAGCACCCGTTCCGGAAGCAGCTGGCCGAAGGCCGCCACCACGATGAAATCCGGTTCCAGGGCTTCCAGCTCCTGCATGAATTCCTCATCCTTGCGAATCTGCTGCGGCTGTGCCACCGGAAGTCCGTGCTGCAGCGCACATTCTTTTACCGGGGAGAAGGTGACCTTGCCCCGATTGCCTCGGCGGTCCGGCTGGGTGACCACCATCGGAATCTCGTAGCCGCATTCAATCAGCTTTTCCAATGAAGGCACCGCAAACTCCGGCGTTCCCATAAAAACAATCTTCATCTACCGCTCCTCTTCTTCCTGTTCCTTCAGGATTTCCGCATATTCCTCGTTGGTCATCACGTTGTCCGAACGGTCGGTATAGAGAATTCCGTCCAGGTGATCGTATTCGTGACAGATGCAAGTAGCCGCAAAACCGTCAAAGACCAGATCCTGCATTTTGCCTTCCGCATCCAGTCCCTGAATGCGAACCTTCTCCGGACGAACCACGTGTCCGATGTATCCCGGCACGCTGAGGCAGCCCTCCATGGAGTCCTGCTCCCCTTCCTTCTCCAGAATTTCCGGATTGATGAACACGTAATTGTGTTCCGGATCCTCCAGTTCCGGGCGGCACACGAACATCCGCTTCATGATTCCGATCTGAGGTGCCGCCAGGCCTACGCCGTCGGCTTCGACCATGGTGTCGATCATGTCACGGGTCAGGGTCTGAATGTGCTTCGTCACCTCTTTCACCGGTTTGCATTTCTTTGCGAGGATCTCGTCCCCTTTCTCTACGATTTTACGAATAGCCATTGTTCCTCCTACACGATGCCATACGGATTGACATCAATTTCAATATATATTGTCGACTTCTGCTGAATCATCCAGTCCCGATACCGCATGTACATCTGAATGAATCCACTGCGGGACCCTTTCGGTGCTTTGATCAGAAAGGTCACCCGCTTCCGTTCCGTATTCCCCCGGAGCACTTCCTCCCGAGGCCGGTAAATCATGGATTTATCCGGCAGATTCTGCATATTTTCCAATTTCCCTTTAAAATCCTCCGCATACTCCATTGCGGTCCGATTCCCCGGTCGGTATTTTTCCCCTTCTGTAAAGGATACCGCAATTAAATCGGAGTATGGTGGATAATTCATGATATTTCGGTGGAGTAATTCCGACTCATAGAACCCGTCATAATCCCCCTGAGCGGCAAAAGCGATGGCTTCCGCCTCCGGATTGTAGGTCTGAATCACCACCCGGCTGGATTCCGAACTCCGCCCCGCTCTTCCGGACACCTGGGTCACCAGCTGGTAGGTGCGCTCCGACGCCCGATAATCCGGGATGTTCAGGGAAATGTCCGCATTCACGATGCCCACCAGTCCCACATTCCGAAAATCCAGACCTTTTGCCAGAATCTGAGTGCCGATGAGAATGTTCGTCCGTTGGTGCACAAAATCCGACATGGTGCGGTCAATTTCCTTCTGGTTCTTCGCCGTATCCAGGTCGAACCGCGCCACCTTGTATTCCGGAAACATCTCCTGCACCACTTCCTCCACCTTCTCGGTGCCCACGCCCCCGTACCGAATATGAGGGCTTCCGCATTCCGGACATTTCTTCGGCAGCGGAAATTTCTTCCCGCAGTAGTGACACACCGCCGCATTCTCTCGCTTGTGGTAGGTCAAGGAAATCCCGCAATCGTCACACTGATAGCGGTATCCGCACTCCACGCACTGAATCTGAGGCGCATATCCCCGCCGGTTCAGGAACAGGATTACCTGCTCCCCCTTCTCCAGGCAGTAGCGCATCTCCTCCTGCAGCCGCAGGCTAATCATCTCATTCCGACCCCGGACCACCTGTCCTCGAATGTCCTCGATTTCCACATCCGGCAGACGGCTTTTTCCCACCCGGTTCTTCAGTTCAATCAGGTGATAAATTCCGACGGATGCACGGTAAAAAGAAACCACGCTGGGCGTCGCGCTTCCGAGAACCACCGTGGCTCCGAAAGTTCCCGCTCTCTTATACGCCACGTCCATGGTCTCGTATTTCGGGTTGTGGTCGGATTTGTAGGTGGATTCGTGTTCCTCATCGATGACCACCAATCCCAGATCCGTGACCGGCGCAAAAATCGCCGTCCGGGCACCCAGAATCACCTTGGCCGAACCCTCTCGAATCCGAAGCCAGTTCTCCAGCCGCTTCGAAGTGGTCAGCTTGCTGTGCAGGATGGCCACGTTCTCCGCACCGAAGCGATTCTGAAACCGCTTCTCCATCTGCATGGCCAGAGCGATTTCCGGCACCAGCACGATGGCACTTCTGCCCTGGGCCAGCGCATGCTCCACCGCATGCATGTAAACTTCCGTCTTCCCGCTTCCGGTCACCCCCTTCAGCAGGAACACGTTTTCCTTTCGACGATCCAGGGACTCGTTAATCTGCTTCACCGCAGATTCCTGCTCCTCCGTCAGCTCCCAGGGCTCTTCCCGGAGTGCCGGTGCTTTCACCAGCTTCTCCTTTTCCCTTTTTCCGCCCACGGTGAACATCTTGACCCCGTCAATATACTTGATGCCGTACCGCCGCCGCATCCAGATGGCGGTATCAATCATCTCTTCGGAAAGAGAGCGCCTCTTGTCCACAGATTCGATTTCCCGAATTTTGTTCTCCGGAAGATCGGTTTCCACGCCGGTTTCGAATACGTACGCATCCACCGGCTTCTTTCTGTTACTGAACAGGGCGCTGACTTTATCACCTACCGCCACCGAATCCGGTGCGCGGTAGGTGAAGTAGGTATCTGTTAATTCACTTTTATTATCGATTACAACATTGATGTATTGCATTTCTTACAGTAGGAAAATATTGTGCTCTGCGCACTCCTCAATCATATCTTCCGGCCATACCGATGCCTGTACCTCTCCGATGTGCGCTTTCTGCAAGAAGAACATGCACAGACGGCTCTGACCGATTCCGCCGCCGATGGACAGCGGATACTTTCCGGTGATAACACCCTGATGGAATGGCTGCTCCAGGCGGTCTTCTTTTCCGTCAATCTTCAACTGACGCTTCATGGATTCCGCATCTACACGGATTCCCATGGAAGAAATCTCGAACGCTCTGTCCAGGACATCGTTCCACACCAGAATATCACCGTTCAGTTCCCAATCGTCGTAGTCCGGTGCTCTTCCGTCATGTTTCTCACCGGAAGCCAGGACGCCGCCGATTCTCTTGATGAATACGGCACCGTATTCTTTAGTAATCAGGTCCTCCCGTTCCTTCGGGTTCTTGTCCGGATAACGATTCTCCAGCTCCTGGGAATCGATGAATGTAATCTCGTTCGGAAGCTCAATCTGAATATCCCGATAGAGACGGTTTACATAATCGCCCAGGTTCTTCAGTGCGTGGTAAATCGTCACCACGGTTTCTTCCAGATATTCTTCCGTCCGCTGCTCTTTGGTGATTACCTTCTCCCAGTCCCACTGGTCCACGTAGATGGAGTGGAGGTTGTCCAATTCCTCATCTCTCCGAATGGCGTTCATGTCGGTATAGATGCCGTGACCCGGCTCTACTTCATACTTGTACAAAGCCATTCTCTTCCACTTTGCGAGGGACTGCACGATTTCCACCTGACGCTCGTTCATGTCCTTAATGGTGAAATCCACCCGGCGTTCCACACCGTTCAGCGTATCGTTAAAACCCGTTTCCGGGAATACGAACAGCGGCGCGCTCACACGGCGAAGCTGCAGTCCATAGGCCAGCTCCTGCTGGAAGTAGTCCTTAATCTTCTTGATGGCTCTCTGAGTCTCCTTCAGACCCAGAATCGGCTCATAGCCTTCCGGAATAATTACGTTACTCATAGTTGTCTTTCTCCTTGTCCCCTTCATAACCCCTTAGCATTAGCGTACCTTGCATAGTCGCATCCGCAGAATCGCTGCCGATACAGACCATACTTCTTTGAAAGTTCCACACTTCTGCCAAAACCGTTCTTCTTCTTAAAATCAATCGGCAGGTAACAGGTGTCCGACTCTGCGGCAAGTTCTTCTCCCGTCTTCGTGAGAAGGTCGTAATTCTTGTGCGGGCTCACCGACATGGTGGATGTCCAATAATCTGCGTTTCTTGCTTTTGCCACACGAGCCGCCTCTTCATATCGGAGCCGGAAGCACTCTTCGCAGCGCCGCCCGCCTTCCGGTTCATCCTTCAGCATCGCCGTTCGCTCCAGATATTTCTCCGGTTCGTACCGTCCCTCCAGATAATGCACCAAAGTCCGGTCCTTGTACTCTTCATTAAAGAGACGGAGGAATTTCTCCAGATTCTCTTTTCGAAGATAATACTCTTCCGAATCCGTGATATTTGGATTATAATAGAACACGGTCACATCGTAGTCGAATGCGGTTCGCTCGACACAGGCTGTAGCACAGGGGCCGCAGCATGTGAGGAGAAGAAGCGTTGGTTTCTCTTCTGGCATGAATCTGTTTCCCTTTCAAATAATAAAAGTAATTATATCACGTTGCCCTTTGTGTAGCAACGATTTTGGAGGAAACATGCAAGGCGGAGAACGATATTTTTCTATAAGCAATTATTTCAAACAAACCTTTGGCGAAAAAACCATCAAGCTCTCTCTGGATGCGGGATTCACCTGCCCCAACCGGGACGGAACCCTGGGCACCGGGGGCTGCGCCTTCTGCTCCTCTTCCGGTTCCGGCGAGTTCGCCTCATCCATCTCCGAGCAGATTGAACTCCTCAGCGAGAAATGGCCCCATGCCCGGCACATCGCCTACTTCCAGAATCACACCAACACCTACGCACCGGTGCCGGTTCTTCGAAAATACTATTACGATGCTCTTTCGGATCCCCGAATCGACGGCATCGCCATCGCCACCCGGCCGGACTGCCTGGGCGAGGACGTGCTGGATCTGCTGGAAGAGATCAACCGGGAGCACTTCCTCTGGGTGGAACTGGGCCTTCAGACCATTCACCCCAAAACCTCCGAAGCCATGGGCATCGGTTACTCCCTGGACACCTTCCACGAGGCGATCACCGAACTCCACCGGCGGGGCATCCGAACGGTGGTTCACGTCATCCTGGGGCTTCCGGGCGAAAGCCGGCAGGACATGTTCGATACCGTGTCCTACGTGGCCCGAATCCACCCCTTCGGCATCAAGCTTCACATGCTGAACATCGTCCGGGGCTCCCGTCTGTACGACATGATGCCGGACTACGTTCCTTTCCGTTCCATCGAGGAATACTGCGAGCTGGTGGTGGACCTCCTGGAGATCATTCCGGAAGACATCACGGTGCACCGGCTCACCGCCGACACCCAGCGCGGCCTTCTGGTGGCGCCGGAATGGAGCTACCGAAAGCGCACCATTCTGAATCGAATTAACCTTCGTCTCAAAGAACGGAATACCCGCCAAGGGGCTAAATGCGGCGCGCACAATCAATAATTCACTCACAAAAATAGGTTCGGCTCCCCGGAAACGTCCGGAGAATCGAACCTGTTTTTTTATTTCGGCAACTTCGTGGAAGACGGCATACTCTTGTACACCGGAATCTCGAATACCAGCTTCTCGCCGGTGAGGCCGTAGGCTTTGTAGGCCTTTGCCATGGACTTGGATTCCGTGTACGGTGCCGTGATGTTGGTCATGTACTGATGGGTACCCGCCCGCAGCCATCCGTTCTTCACGTTGAACCGCTGGTAGTAGATGGTGTTCTGCCCCCGGTTGATGTAATCCTTTGACAGCACCTGAGCACCGCCGTACACCGCTTTTTTGCGGGAATTCCAGCCCTTCCGATATGCGTACTTCAGGCCTTTCATCACCGGATTGGATCCCGAGGCAGCGCCGATGTTGTACGGATTGTACACCGTCTTTCCCTTCATCCGGTATCCCCGAATGGCGATGCTTCCGCCGCCGGTTTCCTGCCGAGCCCGAGATGCCAGGAAAATCGGACTCACCTTGTACTTCTTGCCTGCGCTCACGAACAGAGACGGAGAGAATCCCCGCTTCGGCAGCTCCGTTCCGCTGAGGACTTTGTTCACTGTGCCCGTGTTCTGATAAGAATGGTAATTCAAGGACAGGTACATGTAGATGTTCCGGTCGTTCAGGAAATGACGGGGATCCATGTAGTAGGACACCACCTTTTTGTTGGCGTTGAACCAGGTGGAGCCGTCCTGGGCGATGTACTTTCCGTTCCGGTAGCTCTTCCGCCCCTTGTCCCGATAGGATTTCGGGTAGGATTTGTAGATCAGGGAGACCCCGTCCCGGGTTTCCCTGGACAGCACCGTGCTGTAGCTCAGGTTGACCTTCTTCGCCCGAAAAACCCAATTCGGATGCTCGTTATGAAGTTTCTTCAAAGATTTCCGATAGGATGCCGGGAACCCTTGAGACTTCAGGTAAGCATCGTAATCGGAGGTGCTCACCTTCGTCAGTGAATCCGCGATGACATAGCGATACTTTCCGTTCACCAAAACCTTATCCCACCAGGTCTTGGCTCCCTTGTACCGAGACCGAAGGCGCACGGACACCACCGCCCCCTTGGACAGCTTCCCCTTCGCCTTCATGGATGTTTTCGGCCCGATTCGAGTGGGCACTTTCCGGGAAGCCCGGCCCAGCACCGCCTGATAGCGGATGCCGTCCACTCGCTTGGCCAGCACGTAGCCCTTCTTCTTTCCCACGCCGATGCGGTACCAGTGGTACCGGGAATCCGTCCGGGTTCGATGAGTATAGACCTCGTAATAAACGGTAATTTTCGTATTGTTCCGAAGGGTTCGGATTTTTTTCGAAGAGGTGGATGCCTTTGCCCGCAGCACCGTCCCTGCCTTCGCATTGATGGACGCGGCGGCATTCCCCGGTTTTGCTTTTATCGCGGCATGGGAAAAATTCGTTCCCGCCATCCACAGGAAAAGGAACATCATGCCGATTACCATCATTCGAATTCCACCCCCGCGTTCTGCGAATCGCCGCACGCCCGTCTCCTTCCTCGAACTAGTCGTCTGCCGACAACCTTCCGTCGTTGTAATGCTTTCGGCACAGAGAGGCGTACATGTCGTTGCCGCCAATCGCAATCTGATCTCCCTGCTTGATAATCTTTCCATCCTGAATTCGGGCCACCATGGTGGCTTTCCGACCGCACCAGCAGATGGTCTTAATCTCTTCGATCTTGTCTGCGTACACCAGGAAATAGTAGGAACCTTCGAACAGCTCATTCTTAAAATCATTTTTCAGTCCGTAGGCCAGTACCGGCACGTCGAAGCTGTCCACGATTTCCGCCAGCTCCTGTACGTGATGCTTCCGGAAAAACTGGCATTCGTCCACCAGCACGCAGTCAATCGGATGCCGCATGTTCTTCTCGATGAACAGCGTCATGATATTCGTATCGTCATCCACCGTATAGGCCTTGTGGCTCAGTCCCACCCGGGAGGTCACCATATCCCGCTCGTAGCGGTCATCCACCTCCGGAACCAGGCACATCACCCGCTTGCCCAGCTCCTCGTAGTTGTTGGCCACCTTGATGATTTCCAGGGACTTTCCCGCATTCATCGTACTATATCGATAATACAGCTGTGCCATTTCGCTCTCCTTATCACAATTATTATCCAAACATTTTACCACGAATGCGTCGGAATGAAAACTTCATTTCTTGACGAAAGGAAAAGCGGGAATGCTTCCGCACCCCCGCTTAGATAATCATTATATGATACTACTTCCAAGTACCCATTCCGCCCTGCAGGCAGATGATTCTGCTTTCGTCTACACCATTATCTTTCATGATGTTCCGAGCTGCATCAGCCTTGGAGTTACCGCTATAGCATACCAGAACGTACAGACCGTTCGGGTTGTCGTTTACGGCCTTCATTACTGCCGCTTTATCATCAGACGGAGTGGATACCGCACCCTTAATGCACGTTTCCGGATTGTAATCCTTTGCCGCTCTTACGTCCATAACGGTGAATACCTTTGAACCGTCCACATCGGCCTTCAGGTTCTCCGGTGTGATACCATTCGCGAAGTTGAATCCGTTGGAAGAAGTGTGCTTTGCCACAACGTAGCTTACATACTTTGCATTCCAGGCCTTCATGCCGCCGGCAGCGGACCACTTTCCATCATCGCCTCCCAGGGTAAAGATTTTCTCTTCATCGACACCATTGTCTTTCAAGAACTGAGTTGCTTCTCTTGCATAACGGTTACCGGAATAGCAGATTACGTAATAATTCTTGTCTTTTCCGTATTTATCGACGACAGCCTCGACATTTGCTGCGGCTGCACTCTTGTCGCTTCCGGAAACGGCACCATCTACGTCTGCAGATACTGCACCAGCAATATGACCTTCTGCATAGTGCTCTGCCTTTCTGGCATCCAGAACTACAGAATTTGCATCTTTTAACTTAGAGAATACGGTTTCTGCACTCGCGTAATAATACTTTACAAGCGGATAATTTGCAGCTTCCAAAGCCTTCATTCCGCCTTCCATCGTGTAAATCTTGTCTGCGGATACCCCCAGTGCACGAAGGTCTCTGGAAGCTTTTTTAGCATACCTATTACCGGAGTAACAAATTACCGCATACTTCTTGTCTTTTCCATACTTGTCAACAACAGCTTTTACGGTATCATCCATTTTGCTGGTGTCGCTAGCTACATTCGCAGAAACAGCACCATCGATATGCGCTGCCCAATAATCAGCCGTTGCTCTTGCATCCAAAATCACGTAGTCATTAGCATTGTCGTGAAGATCTTTCGCAGAGACATAATTATCTTCATGAATCGAATAAGTAACGCTAACCTTCGTTCCTACTGCCGGAAGATTCTGTGGCTCGAAGCCCTGTCCCATGAGACGAAGTTCATTTGCTACAACGCCGGAATAGCATCCGGAATTGCAGGTGATGCAACCAAACGCCTTATTCTGGTTATTGGCAACGTTCGCATAGATCATGCTGAAGTTGTCGTCAGTCTTCGCATCCTTCAAAGTTTCCTGCATAGTGTAGGATTTATCACCATACTTTACAGTAACATTCAATCTTGTATAATCCGCATACTTGTTTCCAACACCAGCTGTGGCAAGATCTGCAATGGTCTTCTTTCCGGTATTGCATACACCTTCTTTATCCGCCTTGCTAGGATTCAAAGTTATCTTTTCGTTCCATGCCTTTGCGGAAATCTTACCCAACGCTTCGGAAACTTCTGCCGGTGTAGCAGTTGTAACCATCATGGACTGTCCTGCCATTTTACCCTTTGTGCTCACCAGGTAATGCATGGTCTTGATGTCGGATTCAGTACAGTAGCTTCTACAGTTACGGTCTTTGCATTTTCATCTGTTGTAACCTTTCCTGTAACGTCTACTACATTAACTGCGCAGGTAGCCTTCTTAGAACCGCCTCTTTCTGTTGCAGTAATGGTCGCCTTGCCTGCTGCCTTTGCCGTAACGTTTCCCTTGCTGTCTACCGTTGCAATCTTTGTGTTGCTGGACTTCCAGGTAACACCCTGGTTGTAGAAGCCTGCAGAGCCTTTCACGGTCGCCTTCAAAGCAGATTTCTGACCCGGATACATGTTAGCACTCTTCTTGCTCATGGTTACGGACTTGGCCTTCAGATTCGTTACTTTAATCTTGATGGTCTTCTTAACCTTCTTGCTCTTCTTAGAGGTTGCTGTAATCTTTACAGTTCCCTTCTTCTTTCCGGTTACATAGCCGGAGCTGGAAACGGTAGCAACCTTCTTGTTGCTGGTTTTCCATTTAACGGACTTGCTTGCCTTAGAAGGTTTAACCTTATAAACAGATACCTTTACTTTACCCTTGATATCCACTGTAGTAGAAGTGGCCTTGAGGTAAATCTTCTTCGGCTTCTTCGTTGCCGCATTTGCGGTAACGGATGCCATCGCCATGGACAGTGCTACGCACAGTGCCAACATGACGGTGAACATTTTCTTCGAACGCTTCATGTTCAAATTCCTCCTTCGTTCATCAATACAATATAATTCATTGAAGGTTCCCCCCCATTCACGGCATTCCAAAAGCGGAAGCCATTCGCTATAATTATAACTATTTTTCACCGAAAAATAAATTATAGTTCGGCTGTTTTTGCGAAGTATAGTAACATCCTATATTCCCTTGTCTTATTATTGGTATTTCTTATACTTCATTCCTCAAAAACACCCTCCATGACATTCATCATGGAGGGTCCCTATGCAGATAATCCGGCTACGCTTGCGGTGTTTCCTCGTTTCCGCTGATATCCTTGTGTTTTGCCACCCATACCTGACGAATCAGGGTAATCAGGATTGCCAGTGCGAAAAGGCACAGGAGTCCGATGAAGAGTTTCTGCGCTCCGCCGGTAAGCATTCCGCCCACATAGGAGTACACGATGCAGGCCGGCAGCTGGCCGATGCCGGTTGCCAGCATGAATCCGCCGAAATCCATCGCAGTCAGACCTGCCGCATAGCTGACGATATCAAAGGAAATAAACGGCAGCAGCCGGGCAATCAGAATGCATTTTTTGCCGTATTTATCAAAGAATTTCTCGATGGACAGAAGTGCGCCCTTCGTACACAGCTTTTCTACCACGTCTCTTCCCAGGATTCGGGCAATATAGAAGCATACTGCGGCACCCAGCATAGCGGACGCCCAGGACAAGATGCATCCCTGCCACCATCCGAAGAGATTCGCGTTGGTCAATGTAATGAAGAATGCCGGCAGCGGTGCTGCGATGGACTGGAATACCATCAGGAAGGCTGACACCAGCATCGCCCATTTTCCGTACTTCGCAATAAAGTTTCTCATCTGATCGAAGTCGCCGGACTTGAACATGGCAACCACGTTGTTAATCCAAGTGTGTACCGACGGCACTGCAAAATAGATTACAACGCACGCGATGAGAAGTCCCACCAGGACGATTTTTCCGGTATGCTTCTTCTTTGGAGCATTCACTTCTTTCTCGTTCATCTTTCTATTCCTCCTAAATTCATAAAACAATCGTACTGATTAATTGTAACGGCTCTTCACAAAAATAACAAATAGGAATCGACTTCATTTTCGGTGCGGAACTATTGATTATACCAATACCTCACCCGAACCTAGCAAAAATGGGCAAAAGAAAAACGGTATGCAATGCATACCGTTCGTGGTGCCCAGACTCGGAATCGAACCAAGGACACAGGGATTTTCAGTCCCTTGCTCTACCAACTGAGCTATCTGGGCATATTACCTTATTCAATAAATGGTGGGCCATCAGGGACTTGAACCCGGGACCTGCCGGTTATGAGCCGGATGCTCTGACCAACTGAGCTAATGGCCCATATGTTGGGTAAATGGTCGGGGTGGCAGGATTTGAACCCGCGGCCCACTGGTCCCAAACCAGTTGCGCTACCAAGCTGCGCTACACCCCGATATTTAGTACAGTCCTTAGTGAATTGGCAGGGGCAGTAGGATTCGAACCCACGGCACGTGGTTTTGGAGACCACTGCTCTACCAACTGAGCTATACCCCTAAAAATTGTGGCGGAGAAGATGGGATTCGAACCCATGCGGCCCTAATAACGAACCCTAACGGTTTAGCAAACCGTCCTCTTCAGCCTCTTGAGTACTTCTCCAGATCATGTGCATTCTTGGCGGAGAGGGTGGGATTCGAACCCACGGTCCCTTTCAGAATCACTGGTTTTCAAGACCAGCTCCTTAAACCACTCGGACACCTCTCCGGATGTTTTAAGAGTAATGGTGACCCATCGGAGACTCGAACTCCGGACACCTTGATTAAAAGTCAAGTGCTCTACCACCTGAGCTAATGGGTCGCAATGGCTGGGGTAGCAGGACTCGAACCTACGAATCACGGAGTCAAAGTCCGTTGCCTTGCCACTTGGCTATACCCCATAATCAAGTCGGTCTGCTATACTCTCTCTGTTTCTTTTAAAAAAATAGTGGTGAGCCCACAGGGATTCGAACCCCGGACACACGGCTTAGAAGGCCGTTGCTCTATCCAACTGAGCTATGGACCCACATGGAGCGGATGATGAGAATCGAACTCACGCTATCAGCTTGGAAGGCTGAAGTTCTACCATTGAACTACATCCGCATAAAAGATGGAGCGGAAGACGAGATTCGAACTCGCGACCCTCGCCTTGGCAAGGCGATGCTCTACCCCTGAGCCACTTCCGCATATTGGTCGAGGGAGATGGATTCGAACCATCGAAAGCACAGCTAACGGATTTACAGTCCGCCCCCTTTGGCCACTCGGGAATCCCTCGATAAAATCATTGGAGCTGATGGAGGGAATCGAACCCCCAACCTGCTGATTACAAATCAGCTGCTCTACCGTTGAGCCACATCAGCTTATTGTTATAAAAAATGGCGACCGGGAACGGGCTCGAACCGTCGACCTCCAGCGTGACAGGCTGGCATTCTAACCAACTGAACTACCCGGCCATAAAAGTGGTGGACGCTATAGGGCTCGAACCTATGACCCTCTGCTTGTAAGGCAGATGCTCTCCCAGCTGAGCTAAGCGTCCATACATCAGTCTGTCACTCATTATAGCAAACTTTCTTGCTGAGTGCAACTCTTTTTTCAGAAACTTTTGAAAAGTTTTTCGTTTTCTTTACGTTCCTGACGACAAGCAATATATTACCACAGCATCTAATTGCTGTCAACGATTTTTTCGGAAATTTTTTCGTTTTTTTTCGACAGCAGCTCGCAGGTACCCGAAGTGATATCGTTGAAAGTCTTTATTACCAAGCCTTCCGCCTCGGTTTTGCACCCTATGGTGACCTTCACTTTATCCATGTATTCCGTATGGATAATATGGAAGTCCCCCTGCTGCTCCGCATTATTTATTTTTGCCAGATGAGAATAATCCAGCAGATACTCCATTACGTATCCGTCGGTTACGGTGCAGATGCCGGCTGCCTCCAGCCCTAATTTGGCGGATCCGGAATACGCCCGAACCAAACCGCCGGTTCCCAGCTTTACTCCGCCGAAATATCGGGTCACCACAACCACCAGATTGGTCAGGCCCTCTTCCACCAGCATGCGAAGAATAGGCGGCCCTGAGGTGCCCTGAGGCTCCCCGTCGTCGCTCATCCACTGCAGTTCCTGTTTTTCCCCGATTACCACGGCAGGGACGTTGTGCGTGGCATCCTTGTATTCTTCTTTTATCATGGCAACGTACGCCTGCGCCTCCTCGTAGGAATCTACGGGAGACACATGCGTAATAAAGCGGGAACGTTGGATTACCTGTTCCGCTTCTGCTTCTTTGTAAACGGTTTTATAGCTCATAATTACAAAATATACTTATCTACATCCACTTCGCGGATTTTTTCTTTGAACTTTTCCTGTACCATTTCCCGGTCTACCAGAACGTGGGTGATGTCCGGATTCGGGAGCTCGTAGGAAACATCTTCCAGAAGGGTCTCCATGATGGTGTACAGTCTTCTGGCACCGATATTTTCCGTCTCCTCGTTCATCAGGAAGGCCATTCCGGCGATTTCGTCAATGGCATCATCGGTGAACTCCACCTGAACGCCTTCCGTCTCCAGAAGGGCTTTCTGCTGCTTGATTACGGCGTTTTCCGGCACCGTAAGAATCTGCTTGAAGGCTTCCTTGTCCAGGTTCTTCAGCTCCACTTTAATCGGGAAACGGCCCTGCAGCTCCGGAATCAGATCCGACGGCTTGGATACGTGGAACGCACCCGCACCGATGAACAACATATGGTCCGTCTTCACCGGTCCATGCTTCGTATTGACCACGCTGCCTTCTACAATCGGCAGAATGTCCCGCTGCACGCCTTCCCGGGATACTTCGCCGCTGGCGGTCACGGAACTGCCGGAGGCGATTTTGTCAATCTCGTCGATGAACACAATGCCGTTCTGCTCCGCATTCATCAGTGCCTCGTCCACCACCTGATCCATATCCAGCATGCTCTGAGCCTCCTGCTCCCGCAGGATCTTTCTGGCTTCCTTTACCGGCAGCTTCTTGTGCTTGGTCTTCTTCGGCATCATATCCCCGAAAATATTTCCGATAGCGATGCCCATGCCTTCGTTCTGCATGTCCAGCTGGTTGGTGTTCGGCGTCACTTCCACATCGATTTCCACCAGCTCGTTCTCCAATTTTCCGTCTCTCAGCTCACGGCGAACTTGCTCCCTTGCCATGGCAATATCGTCTGCCGGCTTGGCGTTCTCCGCATTCTGCTTGTTCTCGTACTCCTCCTTCTGGCTGGTATACCCGCCGCTGTTGAGGATGAAGTCGAAGGGATTGCTGCTCTCTCCGGACTTCTTCTTTTTCTTCGCATCGGGAACCAGCGCTTCCAGAATCAAATCCTCTGCACGCTGATCCGCGATATCGTATTTCTCATCGATGTGCTTCTGCTTCGTGATGCGAACGGAGGCTTCCACCAGATCCCGAATCATGGATTCCACGTCGCGGCCCACATAGCCCACTTCGGTGTACTTGGTCGCTTCCACTTTAATAAAAGGAGCTTCCATAATCCGCGCTAACCGTCTGGCGATTTCCGTCTTACCCACACCGGTCGGTCCCATCATCAAAATGTTCTTCGGCGTAATCTCTTCCCGCATCTCATCGCTGAGCTGGTTCCGGCGGTACCGGTTCCGCAGTGCGATGGCAACGGACTTCTTGGCCTCATCCTGTCCGATGATGTATTTGTCCAGTTCCGCTACAATTTCTTTCGGTGTCATATTCTTGATATTCATAGTACCGGGCACACCTCCTTACAGTTTCTCCACGGAAATGTGGTCATTGGTATATACGCAAATGGAGGACGCGATTTCCAGGGATTTCCGCACGATGGATTCCGCATCCAGTTCCGTATTGTCGTACAGAGCCCGTGCGGCAGAGTACGCAAAATTTCCGCCGGATCCGATAGCAACCACATCCATATCCGGAACGATTACTTCGCCGTTTCCGGATATGACCAGCAAATCCTCTCGGTCCATTACGATCATCAGCGCTTCCAGGCTGCGAGCTCCTTTATCGGAACGCCAAATCTGCGCCAGATCCACTGCGGCCCGCTTCAGATTTCCGCTGTGTTCTTCCAGCTTTTTTTCGAACTTATCCGTAAGGGAAAAAGCATCCGCCACAGAACCGGCAAAACCGGTGAGTACGCGGTCGCCGTATATTTTTTTTACCTTCTTGGCGTTGTTCTTCATGATGGTGGTTTCACCCATGGTCACCTGTCCGTCTCCGCCGATGCAAATGTCTCCGTTGGGACGACGCACTGCGCAGATGGTGGTGGCATGAAATTCGATTTTACCCATTGTTATATCCTTTCTATACCCCTAAAATTATTCTTCTCTGTAGTCGCATTCGCTGTTGGAACACTTGTACCGATACTTTTTCGTGGTGTTTTCCATCAGCAGGGAGCCGCATTTCGGACAGGTCCGGTCGATCGGCTTGTTCCAGAATACCACGTCGCAGTCCGGATAACCGCTGCAGCCGTAGAAAATCCGGCCCTTCCGGGAACGCTTCTGCACGATTTCCTTTCCGCATTTCGGACATTTCACGCCGGTTGGAATCATGATGGCTTTGGTATTGGTGCATTCCGGATAACCGGTGCACGCCAAGAACTGACCGAAACGGCCTTCCTTAATCGCCATCGGTTTTCCGCAGAGTTCGCAGACCTCATCACTGAGCACCACTTCCTGCTCGATTCGCTCCACCTCCGCATCGGCCCGGTCCAATTCCTTTCGGAAATTGCCGTAGAACCCGTCGATGGTGTTTTTCCACGGAAGCTTCTGAAGCTCCACGGAGTCCAGGTTATCTTCCATCTGGGCGGTGAACTGGGCGTCCACGATATCGGAGAAATATTCCGACAGAATTTTTGTGACATCAAAACCCAACTGGGTCGGCATCAGGGATTTCTTCTCTTTCTTAATGTACCGCCGGGTCCCCAGGGTGGTGATGATGGTGGCGTACGTGCTCGGCCGGCCGATGTTCAGCTCTTCCAGGGTTTTTACCAGGCTGGCTTCCGTGAACCGAGGCGGCGGTGTGGTGAATTTCTGTTCCGTAATCACGTCCTGTGCCTGCAGCTCCTCGCCTTCTTCCAGCGCCGGAATATTCATACCGTTCTCGCCGGAGGATGCCGGATAGATTTTCTTCCACCCGTCAAACTTCGGTGTGGAACCGCTGGCCTTCAGCTCGTATTTGCCGTTTTTGATTGCCACCGAAACGGTATCGCTTACCGCCGGTGCCATCTGCGATGCCACGAACCGCTGCCAAATCAGCCGATACAGTTTGTACTGCTCCGGCGTCAGGGATTCCTTCAGCATCTCCGGATCCAGCGTCACATCGGACGGACGAATGGCCTCGTGGGCATCCTGAATGTCCTTGTTTTTCTTGTTGGTGAACTTCCCGGAACCGATATATTCTTTTCCCATATTGGCTTCGATGAACTCGTGGGCCTGGCTTCTGGCACCGTCTGCCACACGAACGGAGTCGGTACGGATGTAGGTGACCAGACCGCGGGAGCCCATGCCCTTGATGTCCACGCCCTCATAGAGCTGCTGTGCCACCTGCATGGTGCGGCGAGTCGGGAAGTTCAATTTAATGGATGCATCCTGCTGTAATGTACTGGTGGTAAAAGGAGGATACGGGTTGGTCTTCTTGTCCTTCCGGGTCACCTTCTCCACATTGTACGGGTTCTCCTGCAGTTCGATCTTCACCTTTGCGGCGGCTTCGCCGTCCGGAATATGGATCTTCTTTCCGCTGCGCTTTGCCACCTGTGCCTTGAAGCCTCCGCCAAAATCTGCGAAGATGTTCCAATACTCTTCCGGAATGAAGTTCAGAATCTCCGTTTCCCGGTCGCAGATAATCTTCAGGGCCGCCGACTGCACTCGGCCGGCAGAAAGTCCCCGGCGCACCTTTTTCCAGAGCAGCGGGCTGATCTGATATCCCACCAGACGATCCAGCACTCGCCGGGCCTGCTGAGCGTCCACCAAGCCCATGTTGATGGCTCTCGGATGTTTCAGGGCTTCTTTTACCGCATCCTTGTTGATTTCATTAAATTCAATTCTGCATTCCGAGGTTGGATCGATACCGAGAAGATGGGCGATATGCCAGGATATGGCCTCCCCTTCCCGGTCCGGGTCCGTTGCCAGAAGGACGCGTTTCGCACTTGCGGCTTCCTTCTTCAACTCCCGAATGGTCGGTCCCTTGCCCCGGATGTTGATGTACTCCGGTTCGAAATGGTTGTCCACATCCACCGCCAGCCGGCTCTTCGGCAGATCCCGAACGTGGCCCACGGACGCGATGACTTTATAACTGGATCCCAGATATTTTCCGATAATCTTCGCCTTGGATGGAGACTCCACCACCAGCAGGGTTCGGGCTCTGGGTTTGGTTGTTTTCTTTGTTGTCTTTTTGGTTGTTTTCTTCTTTGCAGCTGTTGCCATTCATTATCTCCTCAAAAATATTTTACAACAGTTTATAGCATACCCCCAAGAAGGCTAATTTGCAAGGTGTATTTTTCCTCCGTGGCTGATGACTATGCCTTTAATTTCAAGCACGGTTATTATAGCACTGATTTTTCCAATGTTTTTGTTCATTATATGTGCAATTTCATTCACATGAATTCCATTATTCCGCTTCACGATTTCCAATATTGCCATCTCGTCGCCGCCTAATGCAATTTTCTTTTCACTCTCTTCCGGCAGCTCCAGGCCCATATCCAGGAGCACGTCCTTCACCACCACCAGGGGCACTGCGCCGTCCCGAATCAGCAGATTCGTCCCGATGCTGAACTGGCTGTTGATGTTTCCCGGCACCGCATACACCGTCCGCCCCTGTTCGCCGGCGAACTGAGCGGTAATCAGGGATCCGCTGGAGGACCCGGCCTCCACCACGACCACGCCTTCGCTGAGGCCGCTGATAATTCGGTTTCGCGCCGGGAAGGAGTATTGGTTTCCGCTAAAATCATTCTCGTATTCGGAAATAATCAACCCTTTTTCTGCGATTTCCTCCTGCAGAGGTTTGTTTTTCACCGGATAATTCCGATCCAGTCCGGTGCCCAGCACGGCGATGGTACTGCCTCCCGCTTCCAGCACCCCGGTGTGGGCAAAGGTGTCGATGCCGCTGGCCAATCCGGACACCACCGCCAGCTCAGTCTTCCCGAAATACTTTCCAATCATCAGCGCGGTCTGCTTTCCGTACAGAGAATATCGGCGGGATCCCACCACCGCCACCTTTCGGCATTCCAGCAGTTCCGGGTTCCCTCTGCAGAAAAGCTTTTTCGGCGAATTCGGAATCTGCCGCAGAAGCTCCGGATACAACCGGGAATCTCGGTCGATTTCAAAATCTTTTTTTATCATATTACGCCTCCTTCAATAAATGTCCTCCGGCGCCGTCCGGTAGCTCAGGGCTTCCAGAATATGCTCACCGCAAATGCATTTCGATTGTTCCACATCCGCGATGGTACGGGCCACCTTCTGCACCTTTATCCAGGTGCGAGGCGACAGTTTTAGGTTGGTATACGCATTCTGAAGGATTTCTCGTCCCTCCGCCGAAATCTCCAGCTGCTGCACTTCCCGGTCCTCCAGCAGGCCGTTGGGCTTTCCCTGCCCCCTCACTGCCGCAAAATCAATCGCCTGCATCACCATTTTCCGCATCTCTTTGGAGGAAAGGTTCTCATCGGGTTTTCGATTCAGTTCATCGTAGTGCACCTTCTCCATCTGAATCAGCATATCCATGCGCTCCAACATGGGGCCGCTGAGCCGCTTTCGGTAATTCTCAATCTCCCCCGGCGAACACCGGCACTCTCGCTCCGGATCTCCCAGGTACCCGCAGGGGCAGGGATTCGCCGCCATGACCAACCGAAAATCGCTGGGGAACCGGTATGCTCTTCCGTGGCGGAAATGGGTGATTTCCCCCTCTTCAAGGGGAATGCGCAGGGCCTCGATGTTTTCCCTTTTGAATTCGCCCACTTCGTCCAGAAAAAGCACCCCGTTGTGGGCCATGGTGATTTCCCCCGGCACTGGGTAGCTCCCACCGCCCAGCAGTCCGGCCTTTCCGATGGAATGGTGAGGGCGCCGGAACGGCGGCATCGATATGATTTCCTGCCCCTTCTCCAGTTTGCCCGCAATGGAGTAGATTATGGTAGTTTCCACCATCTGCTGCCGGGTCAGCGGCGGAAGGATGGAAGGAATGCGCCGGGCAATCATGGTTTTGCCGCATCCGGGACTTCCCATCATCAGGAGTCCGTGGTGGCCGGCCACCGCAATCACGGCCGCCCGCTTGGCATTTTCCTGGCCGCTGATATCGCTAAAATCCGCATATTCCGTTTCCCGAATTTCCGGCCGGACGCGTTCGCCCTGCGACGGGATTTTTTTACCCTGAACCGCATCCAGGCATTCTTGAAGATTTCGGACCGCCCAAAGCTCCGGCCCGGTGCTCTCGCCTTCCCGCGCCAACTCCGCTTCCGCCAAATTCTCCGCCGGCAAAACGACTCGCCGAATCCCCGCTTTTTCCATCCCCAGAATCATGGGCAGCACGCCTTCCACGCGGCACACGTCCCCCTGAAGGGATATCTCTCCAATAAAACCAATTTCACGAAGGGCATCGGCGTCCGCGTATCCCATGGCGCCCAAAATTCCCATGGCAATGGCCAGATCCAGATGACTCCCGTTCTTGCGGATGCCCGCCGGAATCAAATTCACGGTCACCCGCCGCCGGGGATACTCGAAACCGGAGTTCAGGAGGCCGGACTTGATGCGCTCCCGGGATTCCATCACCGTGGTGGATGCCAGCCCCACAATGTTGATCTGAGGAAGTCCCGGGCCGATATCCGTCTCCACTTGCACCGGAATTCCTTCGATGCCCTCGCAAACTGCTGTATATACTACACTTATCATTTTGTTCTTATATTCCCTCCTTTGTTGATATGAGCGCTGTTGCGATTCGGGCGCTCCGCGCGATTTGAGCGCTGCTGCAATTCGGGCGCTCCGCGCGACTTGAGTGATTTGGTGATTAGAACACTCCGTGCGATTTGAGTGATTTGAGTATTTAGAGTGCTCTACTTATAATTTAGAGTACTCTACTTAAATTATCTATTGTATGCAATTAGCAATCTGATTCACTTCGATTTCTACCACATCAAATTGGACCCGTACATTCTCCAATCGATTCATGTGCATGTAGTATCGGGCCGCCGCCTGCATCCGCCGCTGCTTCGTTTCATTCACCGCCTCTGCCGGGTACCCAAAATCATCCCCCCTCCGGGTTTTCACCTCCACAAAATGAAAGCAAAAATCCTTTTCCGCAATAATATCAATCTCCCCGGAACGGCATCGGAAGTTGGTTTCCAAAATCAGAAATCCATCTTCCGCATACACTCTTTCTGCCATCTGCTCTCCAATATCTCCTAGTTTTTTGCTGCCAATCATATTTCTCCTCCTGTCGATCTGCCGCACGTCCTGTTGGTCTGCCGGTTGGGCCTGCGCTGCTTGGTCCGTTTGATTCTTGCCGCCTGTTGGTTCTTCCTTTGTACCATATTCCGAGCAGGAGATGTGACGTTCCGAACAAAAAGGACTTTTCGCCCGGGAAAAAGTACCAAAAGGGGGAATTTGTAAACCGGGCGCCCGGCCGGCCGGGTTCAGAAGAGTCCGGCCGCTAAAGTTCGCGCTCGAAAACCGAATTCATTGGCTTTCATGGGAGGCGAGCGCGAACCGGAGAAGTCTCCCGGGCAGATTCCGGGCGGTCCGGCCGCCAAAGTTCGCGCTCGAAAACCGAATTCATTGGCTTTCAGAGGAGGCGAGCGCGAACCGGGAAAGTCACCCAGGCAGATTCCGGGCGGCCCGGTCGCTAAAGTTCGCGCTCGAAAACCGAATTCATTGGCTTTCATGGGAGGCGAGCGCGAACCGGGAAAGTCACCCGGGCAGATTCCGGGCGGTCCGGCCGGCCCGGTCGCTAAAGTTCGCGCTCGAAAACCGAATTCATTGGCTTTCACGGGAGGCGAGCGCGAACCGGGAGGTCCCTGAGGCCGGATTCAGGAGAAGCCGGACGGCCGGCCGGGAGGAAGGCGGCCGGGTCTTCAAAAAACAAAAAAACTTTGAATCGGCCGACATTTCAGTTAGCCGATTCAAAGTTTTTTCATTACAGTTTATATCCTATTTAATAAGGAAGAAACTTACAGTTTCTCTCCCAAGGCGAAGCGGCGGATGGTCCGACCCACTCCATCCTCGTCATTGCTTTCCGCTACGTAGTCCGCCGCCGCCTTCACATCGTCCCAGGCGTTGCCAACGGCCACACCCATGCCGGCATAACGGATCATCGGAATATCATTTCCCGCATCGCCGAAGCTCATAATCCCTTCCCGGGGAATTTCCAGTTTCCGAGACAGAATCTCCAGGGCGTGGGCCTTGCTGGAATTGATTCCGCCGATTTCAATGTTATTTTTCACGGACGACACCACATTGCAATCCGGAAGAGCTTGGATTCTCGGACGCATTTCTTTTAGGCGGTCATCCCCATAAAAAAAGAAATTGATGTTTTCCAGAATTTCCCGGTTTTCCCGCATGAAACCGAAGATATCCGGAATCGGGGTACGGGTGGTTATCACGTATTCCTTGTTTCGGTAGACGCTGCCGTTTACCCGAATGTCCTCGTAAAGCGCTTCGGAAATATAGGGCTTTCCGTGACAGAAGGCCTCCACCATCAGGTGCTCTTTCACAGCCAGGTCGATGGCCCGGTCCACCGTGGTTGGGGTGATGTAGCTGGAATAGATGATTTTTCCGGTGGTCAGATCGGTGATGTGGGCGCCGTTGGAGGAGATGGCGTACTGAAGGCCCGGAATCGCCAGGACTTCTTTCGGCAGGGCGTCGAAGGCTCGGCCGGAGGCCACCACTACCTGAATCCCCGCCTGTACCGCTGCTTCCAGGGATTTTCGGTTGTAATCGGAAAGGCGGTTGTCGCTGTTCATCGTCGTTCCGTCCAAATCCAGTGCAACTAAACGAATATTCATATCGCTTTCTTTTCTCCTTTCGATACGGCTTTTGCATTTGAGGTAAGAGTCCCGGCGTCCCCATGCAAATGCCGCTTTTCAAAAAACAGGAAAAAGACCACCGTGCATTTACGGTGGTCTTTCGAACAATCAGACTATTCCTCGTCCTGTGCTTCCTCTGCTTCATCGTTGTTCAATGCAGCTTTGATGCTCAGGCTGATTCTCTTTCTGTCGGAATCGATGTCCATGATCTTTGCGGTGATTTCCTGACCCAGGCTCAGCTCGTCGGAAACGTTCTCAACTCTCTTGTTTGCGATTTCCGAAATGTGAACCAGTCCGTCCAGACCTGCTTCCAGTTCAACAAAAGCACCATACTCTTTGATCTGTACAACCTTACCGGTGATGATTCCACCGATCTGGTATTTCGTACCAACCTGAGACCATGGTTCCGGTGTTGTCTGCTTCAGACCCAGAGAAATCTTACCCTTCTCTTCGTTGAGGGACAGAATCTTAACATTGATGATGTCTCCGATGTTCAGAACTTCCTGAGGGTTCTTCAGCTTGCCCCAAGAAATTTCAGAAATGTGCAGCAGACCATCAACGCCACCGATGTCAACGAATGCACCGTAATCGGTAAATCTCATAACCTTACCTTCTACGATGTCGCCAACATTCAGGTTTGCCCATACTTCAGCAACCTGCTTATGCTTCTCTTCAACTAGTACAGCTTTTCTGGAGAATACCGCTCTGTTCCGCTTGTTGTCAACTCTCAGAACCTTGATATCAACAGTCTGGCCGATGAAATCATCGACGTTCTCTTCTGTGACAAAGGTGTCAGCGAGCTGGGACATCGGTACAAATCCGGTAACTTCCTTGTAAACTGCAATTACGCCGCCATTAACTTTCTTGCTAAGTTTAACGGAGAGCGTCTCCTTGTTCTCCATGGCTTCGTTGAGTTCTTTGTAATTCTCATTAATTTCCAGTTTCTTCTTGGAAAGAAGAATTCCGCCATCGTTGTCGTCCGTCTTCATGACTTTGGCCTGAACGGTGTCTCCCTCCTGGAAAACGTCCTTCAGAGACTGACCCTCTTCCAGGGATACTTCAGCCTTCTTCAGGATTCCGTCCTTCTTGCATCCGATGTTAACAATGACTTCATCTTCTGTTACCTGATGCACCTTACCTTCAACAACATCTCCCGGTCTTGGCAGACGCAAAGAATTCTCAATGTCATCCATGAAATCCAGCATTGGATTCTTTTCTGTGGTGTTTGTGACATTTTCGCTCATACTAGCAATAACCTCCTTAATTATCCATTCAGGTGTCGATGCACCCGCGGTTACACCTATTTTATTATATTTTGCGGCTTGTTTCAACTGTAAATCTGAAATATCTTGTATAAGAATTGAATTTTTACAATTTTCTTTCGCGATTTCGAATAATTTCCGCGAGTTGGAGCTGTGTCGGTCGCCGATGACCACCATCAATTCTACTTTTTGGGCCAAATCCCGACAAGCATCCTGCCGCTCCCTCGTCGCACTGCAAATGGTGTTGTACAGCTCGTATTCGCAATTTTTGTCCGTAAAAACACCCAGAATCTCTTCCAGGATTTCCACCTTAAAAGTAGTCTGACATACAATCACCGGTTTCCGGCCCGCCTGAAACAGTTCCGGGTGGTTCCGGGTCAGCGCCTCTGCGTCCTCTCGGTTCTGCAGAATGTGCCCCCGGTAATCGCACCAGCCGTTGGTGGCAATGACCTCCTGATGCTCCGGATTGCCCACGATGATGATGCCCTTTTCCTCGGCATGAGCTTTGTGGACGATGTCATGAATTTTTGTCACAAAAACACAGGTGGAGTCCACCAGGGCAACCCCCTTCTCCTCCGCCGTGCGATAGAACGATTCCGGTTCTCCGTGGGAGCGGATAATCACCACATCCCCCGCCGAGGCTTCCTCGATGTTCTGAATCATTCCCACACCCTTCTCTTCCAAGGCGCCGGTTACCGACCGATTGTGAATCAGCGGTCCGCAGGTGTACAGGGGACGCTTTTCCCCCTTTTCATTTTTCTCAATCTGTTCCATGGTCAAATCGATGGCTCGCTGCACGCCAAAACAGAAGCCCGACCGATCCGCGCGGATGATTTCCATTTCCGATTTCCTCCTACATCCATAATAGATTGATTATATATGAAGGAGGCTTTTTTTGCCACCGATTTTTGCAAATCGGCCGTTACTCTTCCGCCGAGCCTTCGCAGCGAATCCGGGCAGCCTGAATCAGTTCCCGCAGTTTCTCCGGGTCATTGCTCTTCTGCAGGAGGTACCGCATCTGTTCCAGCAGCCCCTTCTCCTCCGGGACGCCGGGATTCAATATTTTTTCTATCAAAATCAGCCATTTCCGCAGGAACGGCTCCCCCTTCACATCGGGATAAAATAACAACCGCACGGTTTTCCGACCGATCCGGTGGTCCTTCCAATAGATTAATTCCGGCTCCAGCATGTACCGCTCCGCCGGAATCAGGTGATTTTCGTTCTCTTCATTTATGTCGTACAGAAGCTCCAGCAGATAGAATTTCTCGGCAGAGGGAAGGCGCTGCGCCATGCAGCGCCGGTAGCCGTTCAACTCGTAGGACAAGTCATAGACGCCCCCGTTCCGAGAAACCACCATCCGCAGAAAGGTCCCCGCATAATCCTGAATCAAAACCTCAATCATGTACTCCGGGATGGCATGTCCCACAATTCGTTGGCTCAGCCGCTCCTCCATAGTGCTCTCCTTTCTTTTCCGTAATCCGTTTTTTCCGCAGGGGCAATTCACCCCAAAAGAACCCCTACCCGCCGCACTTGCTGCACGGGGTGTATTTCCGCTCCTTCGCCACATCCTTTTCGATTTCGATGCACCGCCGCTCCAGTACCCGGCATCCGGGCAGGTGGTACCGAGAACCGTATTCCGGAAATACGTACACCCGGGTTCCGGACGCCGCCTCCTTGCTCCGGCAGATTCGGCATCCCGTGTATTTTCTTTTGACCGATTCCGTCAGTGCCACGGCTTTGGTTTCCGATCGGACGAAGGTGCAGTTCTTGTTGTGGTACTTCTCCCCGTCCTGAGGGAAAATAAAGACGCCGTCCGCCAGTTCGTTCCGGAATTCCGCCTCCGTCATGGCTTTGCCGTTTCGAACCTGCCCCACATAGGCCCGAGTCATCAGTGCGGAATCGTACCGGGATTGACTGAGGATTCCCAGGGGATTACGGGTTTTCAGCTCCAGGTTCAGATAGATCAGCTCGTTCATGCCGTTTCGGTTCTTGCGAAAGCCGTACTCCAGAATCCGATGGGAGTCCAGAATGGGGTGATTGTCCCGGGTTCGCTCGGCCACCTCCAGCGGAATCAAGGGCTGTCCTTCGCTGACCACCGCTTCGATGCTCCCCTTTCGAAATTCCGTGGCGGTGATGAACGCCGCATCCTCGATGCAGGAATAGTACAGAACGATAGAGGACAGCACAATCATGGCGATGAGAAGCACGGGAAGAGTGATGGCCGCCTCCACGACATAGCTTCCCTTCCGCCAACCGCCGAAAGGATTCCGGGATTTCCGTCGCCCCTTACCGATATTCTCTGCTGTATGCATATTTTTTTCCGTTAACATGAATCGCAAAACTCACCCCTCCGTAATATTCCGCCAGGTTAAAATCCCGGTAATACCGATATTTCATGTTAATCTGCACCAGGTCCATGAGGCGGCGCAGCCTGGTTTCCTCCGGCAGGACCAGAATCATGATCATCAGGTACTCTTCGTAATCCAGCCCTTCTTCCACCACTTTTCCGGCAGACTTCCCGGCCGCCTCCGACACCTCCCCTCCTTTCTCCTTCAGCAGCTTCCGGGAATCTTCGTCTAATTTTTTTTGCACTTCCTCGTCCTTCAGAATCCCCTCGATGCCCGTGTTCCAGGTGGCCGCGGTTTTCATCACCGGCACCCGCCTGCCCGCCAGCAGATTTTCCACATCCTTCTCCGACTCCAGCGCCGCCCAGGCTTCCATGAGAATGCCCTGAGTCACCACCCCCATGGGGCCCGGCGAGATGATTTCCGCAATCGCTGTCACCACCTCCACCTTCTCCGGATCCTTGTACAGATAGGCCAGATTCAGCCCGTTCCGAATCAGGAAAAGACGCCGCCGACAGCTTTTCAGGTTGGTTTCATCGCTCGCCGCCCCTTTGAGAACGTACTCCCATTCGTTTCGAAAGTAATGTTTCTTGCCGTCCGCCGTTCGGCGATAGCTGTTCATGTACTTTCTCATAAAAACAATTTCCATCGGGACGTTCTTTACCGACCCGCCGCCGGGTGGAACGAATTTTCCGGACTTCAGCGCTTCGATCACCGAATCCGGAGAAAAAGAACTTTCCCCTTGAGCCGAAGGCAGGGTGTGAAGCACCACCGGATTTTTGATTTCCCGAGGAAGCTTCTCGCTCTTTTGCGCCCCCTTATCCCCCGGCTTCTCGGGAGCCGCAAGGTCCCCCCGGTCCTTTCTTTTTTCCTTCTTCAGCAACACTTCCAGGGACTCCGTCCCGAAGCTGTTGGCCATGGCCCTCCGGAAATTCTCCGGCTCCGACAGCTCATATCCGTTCAGATCCGCCGTGGCCGACAGGCTGTGCACCTGAAGCCGATTGCTCAGGGAATAGTGCATGTAGTATTCCAGCTTCTTCGCCACCTCCGGATTGTTTCCGTAGAATCCCATGATGCCGTAATCCCGAAGGAGGTGCCGGTCGTATTCCGACAGAATCCCCCGGGTCCACACGTTTCCGTAGCTCCGGCAGATGCTGTTCAGCGTCATCTGCCGGATTACTATAATAGAAGAAAGAATCGCCATGCTAAGGGATACCGAAATCATCGCCATCAGAACGGTGGCGGAGCCTTTTCTATTCTTCATGAAGCACTTCCTTTGCTCGCACCAACAAATCCTCGTTAAACTCGTAGGACCGAATTTCCAGCCGGCATTCCGGCCGCGTTCGCAGAATGCCCGCCGGCGCCATCCGGACGCTTTCGCTCTTCCGGTATACTTTTATCACCGCTTCCCGGTCCGAATCCCAGCGCCGGCAAGCTTCCTTGTGACCTTTCACCCCGGTTGCCAAAATATTAAGATAGAATACAAAGAGATTTAGAATTAGCAATACCGCTGCGGTAATCAGGGGAATGGCCACGGCCGCTTCCACAAATTCATTTCCCCGGCGACTCTTCAGAATCCCTTTCATGGTCAGAACTGGCCCGCATCCAGCTTGGAGAACACCTCGTTGACGAATGCGGTAATCTGGGATTTGAAAATAATTCCCAGCGCCACCGCAATGGCCACCAGTATGGCTACCTGCACCATTTCCATTCCTCGCTTCTGTTTCAACAATTTCATCATCGCAATTACCTTCCTTTCAAACAAATCATTTCCTCACATCACCAGAATTGCCGGCGCCATAGTTACCACAATTAAAAGAATCAACAGCAGTCCCAAAGGACCGGCCATTTTGGTATCGATGGCTTTGCCCTTCTCCGCCGCCACGATTTTCCGCTCCTCCCACAGAAATCGACTTTCCCGGCTGAGACTTTCCACCACGTCGCTTCCCCGACGTTCGTTTTCCAACAGAATGGTGGAAATTCGCAGCATTTCCTTTACGTTGTGCATTCCCGCAAAATGATTCAGCAGCATGGCCGTGCTCACCCGGTGATCCCGATGTCCTCGGTACAGCTCCACCATCTCATTTTCGAAATCGCTTCGGGCCTCTGCCGGAATCATGGAATAGCTCTGGCAGATTCGGTCAAACGCATCGCTGAGAATCACCCCGGCATAGAGCATCATTACCAGCTGATTCACGAACCTGGGAAGTCCTCGAAGAAGGCCGTCGTCGCCCTTTTTCTTCTTGCGGGGAGCCAGGCGGCTGTAGAGCGCCATTCCAACCAACAGACAGTACATTCCAAGAATGGCCAGCTCTTCGCTGCGGCCCGGATCCCCCTTCTGCCAGGTGATGGGGCTGCCATCGGAAAGCTCCGACGGAAAATCAATCTTTTTGCCCGCAGACGATTCGATGTCGGAAAGAATCCGGCCCAGTTCCATCTCCCGGTTCTGCTTCACCTCCTTTCGCCGGTCTTTCTTTCCGGCGTTCCGGCTTTCCTCCATCTCCTTCAGGGAGCGCTTGGAAATAATCACCTCCTTCTCCAGCACCTCGTCCCTTCCCTGAATCCGCACCCGCACGGGGTACTCCTCGTACGAATTGAGGGACCGCCGCTGAATCCCCGTCACGTTGCCGCTTCCGTCCACGATGTATTTTCCCGATTCCAGGCCGCTCTTTATCACAAAAGAAGCCAGGAAAAGGGCGCACACCAGCGTAATTCCATAAAGCTGCCGAAGCAGCGGCGGGTCCGCCCGAATCCGCCGAAGCATCTCCCGGATCCACCGGACGACCTTCGATTCTGCCATTTGCTGTATTTTTTCACTCATATCTTCACCTTTACAATCCGCTGCACCAATTCATAAATTCCAACATTCGCCCCAATCATTCCCGTCATGATCAGCCGCCCCCGAATGGTTTCGTACATGGGGGCAATGTAATCCGGCGAGGCCAGGTTCAGAAAAAGAATCACCACCACCGGTGCCAGGAGGATGATCAACCCTTCCTGCTCCTTTCGCCGAATCAGCTCCCGGATTTCCCGTTCGATGGTCATTTTGTCGATGATCACCATGGCGGCTTGGTTCATGGCTCGGATTAGACTGGCCCCCGTGATTTTGCAAGTGGCATAGATGGTCACGAAATCGATCACATCCTCCTGACCGCTCAAGGCGGCCAGGTCCGCCAGCACATCCACGTCATCTTCGTTGCCGTGCTCGATTCGCTGATGGACGAGTTTCATTTCCCGAACCAAGAGGGCATCTTCATCGTAAATATCCACCATCCGAGGAATCGCCTCCTCGATGGAATCCTTCATGGATCGCCCGGCGCCGATGGAAGTGGCGGCGATGAACAGGAAATCCTTGAACTGCATCAGGTACTCCCGCCTTCTTCGTTCCTTTAGAATCTCCACGGCGAATTTCTTCAGCCGCGGCAGAAAGGGGATAATCACTGCGCCGAACAGGATGTTTCGATAGAACAACAGGGCCACCAACAGGGCGACCGTCCCGGAAGCCCCGTAGAACACCGCGTTTTCTCTCCGGGACATTTCATAAATTCTAAAGTCGGTCATTCATGCCACCTCTTTTTAGGTTATCCCGATGCAGCAGCGCATTCCCGGTTCGAACCAGTGCTCCCGCCCCATCGATACGATACAGATAATTGATGTTGTATTCCTTTCCGTCGAACCCCGCCAGCTCCGCCACTTCCATCACCCGCCGGTTCCCATCGCCGTCCCGCTTCAGGTGCACGAAAATCTCAATGGCATTGGCAATCTGATTCCGCACCGTGTACACCGGCACCTGGGCGCCCATCATGTACATGGTCTCCAGACGGTTCAGCATGCCCCGGATGGAATTCCCGTGGCCGGTGGAAATGCTCCCGGAATGGCCCGTGTTCATGGCTTGAATCATGTCCAAAACCTCTCCGCCCCGCACCTCCCCCACGATAATCCGGTCCGGCCGCATCCGCAGGCTGGTGCGAATCAATTGGTCCATCCGCACCTCTCCTTTCCCGATGGAATTGGCGCTGCGGCATTCCATCTGCACCCGGTTCTCCAGGTGATTCAGCTGCAGCTCCGCGGAATCCTCAATGATCACCACCCGCTCCTCCGGATGAATGTAGGATGCCAACGCGTTGAGCATGGTGGTTTTGCCCGAGGAGGTTCCGCCGCTGATAAAAATATTGTATCCGCACTCCGTCAGCGCACACAGGTCCTCCTTGCACTCCTCCGTCAAACTCTTCCGCTGCACCAGCTCCTCCATGGTAATCATGGATTCCGCGAATTTCCGGATGGTGAGAGCCGGTCCGTTCAGCGCCACATTCCGAAGCACCCCGTTGATTCGGTACCCGCTGGGCATCCGCGCGTCCACGATGGGATTCGCTTCGTTGATTTCCCGGTGCACGTCCGATGCCAGCATACGAATCACCCCCTCCAGTTCCTCCGCCGAAATGAACGCGTTGTCCACCGCCTGCACCTTCCGGTTCCTCTCCACAAAAATATGCTCCGGTCCGTTCACCATAATCTCGTTGATGGCCGGATCCTCCAAATATTCCTGCAGGATTCCGTACTTGCTCCGGAGGCGAAGGTACACCGCCCGCACCATATCGCAAATCTCCCAATACTCCGCCCGGCCGGCCAGCTCCGACCCAAAAAACTCATCCTCCACATATTTCAGCAGCCGCTCCGCATCCTCCGCCACCTCCGAGTGGGACAGCTTCTTCCGCAATTCCCGGATAAAACCATCCAGCTCCCGGCTGTACTTTTCCGTCACTTCCTTTAACATCCAATCTCCTTTGCTGTGTCTTGGTGCGGAGCACTCGGCCTGTCGCGTGCTCCGCCTTTGCGCTGTGCTCCGCACTCGGCCTGTCGCATGCTCCGCCTTTACTCGGTGCTCCGCACTCACGGCGTCTCCAAAATTCCTTGTACCAGCCGCGCCGCATTCCGAATCTCCCCGGCCCGCTCCGGCACCACCAGCGATGTCTTCGGAAAATACTCCCGCATATCTTCCTCCGCCATGTAGATGCACCACTCGGAATTCTTCATCACCTCAATGTTCCGCTCCGAGAAGCAATCCCCCACGCTGCACACCACCGCCGAAAAATACCGTCCCATCTCCCGAATCAGCTCCAGGCACTCCCGCCCCGGAATCTTCATCAGCTCGTTCATCCCCCGCGGCATCCGAACCCGAAACACGTTCCCCCTCTCCCGCCGAAAAAACACCTCCACCGGAATGTTCTTCCCGCTCTGAAGGTAGTACACCAGCTTCCGAAAGGTATTCCCTGATTCTTCCGGCTGCCCCTCCCGATAAAAATACGTTAAATCCAGCAGCAGTACCGATTCTTCCAGGCGTTCTCCCAATTCCAAGGCCACCTGCTCCGCCAGCCGGTGTCCCAGATCCGTGCGCTCCACCGCACCCACGGTAACGATGCGTTCCTCGCCCCTTCGCAAATCTCCTTTTCCAGTCCAAAGAAAGGAACACAGCCGCAGGTCCGTCAGAAGCTCATCCACGCCGGCATACTTGAACAGCACATAGGGGCCCTTGCCTTCCACTTCCCGCCGGCACTCCGAGCTCAGCAGCACCATGCCTTCCCGCAGCTTGCCTTCGCCCACATCCGTCACCAGGAGCGTATCCTCTTCCATCCGGAAATTATCTTCGATTATCACGTACAGGTTCTGCCGGCTCCGGCGAATTCGCTCCGCCAGCGCATCCCGGTATTCCCGATCCTTCATCACCAATTTCAATCTCATCGCTTCGTCCTCTCGCTCCGCGCCGCCTTCCGTTCTGAGCCTCCGGCGGCAGTCGGCGCGGGTTACATTCGCCGCCCCGCCTCTTTGTGCACCTACTGTACCACAAAAAAAATTCCCCTTCAGTACACATTTATTATCATCCGGCTTGCTTTTAAACCGGCGGCCCGGACTTGGTGCACAATAACCCGCAAGCCCTTGTGCCTCCGTTCCCTTTGCACCAAGTCCCGGTGAGTTTTCGGCCAACCGCCGGCTCGGACTTGGTGCACAATAACCCGCAAGCCCTTGTACCTCCGTTCCCGGTGCACCAAGTCCCGGTGAGTTTTCGGCCAACCGCCGGCCCGG
>ERZ1034973.104-NODE-104-length-54453-cov-61.289110_pt1 | contig 54453 bp, 56 predicted proteins | sample MGYA00520686_ERZ1034973 | MGnify/ENA primary metagenome ERZ1034973 (study PRJEB33766, sample SAMN09781775) | gut metagenome | biome: gut microbiome | host: Homo sapiens | place: Madagascar | study: EMG produced TPA metagenomics assembly of the PRJNA485056 data...
ATAGCCAATATACATGCTCATAATCATTACGCAAAAAGCACACATCCTTACTCTCTATAGAATCCTTACGCATCAAGCCATCACCGCCTTCATAATAGTACCATACCTGGCAACTACTTCCTACGGAATAATTATTGTGATATATCAAGTAATGCCCACGGTTCAACAGGTCATATTGTGAAGGGCGATAAGGTAAAGCAAAGTTCTCGTAGGTACGAGACCTAAAGAGACCATTATATTCGACGAACTCCCATTCATTAATAGTGATTACCTTGGGAGCATCCTTCGCATGAATGTCCTCGTCGATGACAACTCTCGCCAAGAGGTCGTAGTAACACACAGTCTTTCTGCGAGGTCGATAGAATAAGATATTACCTCGCAAGAACTTCATTTCATAATAGTTGCCTGGTTCTATCACCTGTTCGCCTTGTCTATTTACCACCGTCATCTTTCCGTCAGGTAACTTGACGATGGCAAAATCATCATTGCAATCCACAAACTCCCGATACAGCAACGACTGCATCAGTTCCTCATGGCTCATCACCATCATCATTTCTGAGTCTTGATGAATCTGAATACCGTCTTGCACCTTGTTCATCAGGAAAAACTCTCTTTCCTTGGCTGTCTCCTTTTTCTTGCCAACTTTCAGTTTTCCCTCGAACATAGCATTCCAGTTCCATACTTGCGAAGGCAATCCGAACACCCGATACAGTCCCACGTTATCTATAATCACGCAGTTCTTCTTTCCCTTGGCTACTCGCAATCCTCGTCCCACCATCTGCAGATATTTGGCAAGCGACAGCGTTGGTCGAGCCAACTGTACAAACTCCACATCCGGACAGTCAAATCCTTCCGAGAAGATGTCCACATTCACTAATACTTGGATGTCGCCTTTCTTGAAGGCTTCAATGTCTTGTTGTCTTTCCGTAGCAGGTGTCTTCGAGTCTATGGCTATGGCTTTTACGCCATGTTCCTGATACAGTTTTGTGATTTTCTGAGCATGAGAAATATTGATAGCATATACGATGCCCTTTCTATCTTTACCATATTCATCCAAACTCCGATAGAGCCTTTCGATACTCGGCTTTTTATTCAGTAAAATATCCATTTCCTTGTTCTGGTAGTCACCATCTGCCCCTCGCTTCTGCAAGGAGTCGATGAGCCGTTGCGTCACACCATCCGACTTGATACTCACGAAATCGTATGTCGCCAGTCTTCCCTTGCTGATAAACTCAGGAACGCCCCACGACTGTACCAACACGTCAAACAGGTCTGTGAATCCCTTTCCGTTCAATCGGCAAGGTGTAGCCGTCAGCCCAAGGAACTTAGCTTTCGGGAATCTCTCCCACATCTCCTTATATGTCTTGGCAAGGGCATGGTGCGCCTCGTCAATCACTATCATTCCAGGCTCTTCCTCTATCTCGTCATAGTGTCTCATCAGCCACTGAATGGACATCGCTTTGACGGATGACAATAGGGAAGAGGTGTTTGATGCGGAATAAGAATGGAACTTTCTTACGGTTTCGTCTATCTGCGAAACAAGTTCTCTTCTATGGGCAACAATCCATACTTTCTCCTTTGGATTGTTGCTCACAAAAGAGTCTATGACTGCTGTTAACAGGTATGTCTTACCTGTTCCCGTTGGCATTTGTGCCATCACGGACCGATGAAGGCGCAACGCCTTCTCAATCCGTTCCTTCATATCCTCTTGGTAATCAAATAGCTTGATTTCCTTCATTCTAAAGAAATTATTTCTTCAATAGATTCTCAACATCCTTGATGGCTTTATCAAGGTCAAAAGCCCCTTTGCCTTTGAAAATCTCCCAACCATAAGACTTCAATTGCTTCAGCATCTTCGCAAAGGCTTCTCTCCAGTTGGATGGGTCGTGTGGCAATGTCTCCATTACCACCTCATAGCCATCACGCACAATCTTCTTCATGCGAGTAGTCTGTTTCGGATAGTCAGCAATATACCAATCTGAGTAGTTGGCACCACTGAAGACAATAGAAGAGGCGATAAAATTAGCATAAGCATAGTTGTTGCTTTCCAGATAAACATGCGCTTGCTTCATCCAACCTTCCAACACACGCAGACCATAGTTGAGGTCAGTGGAATCCTCCACCGTCCACTTAAATACCTCGTTGATTTTTCTTACAAAATATTGTGAAGGACTCTTACCCGTAGGCTTGTACTTGTAATTCGGTTGCTTACGACCTTCCTCTCTGTTACGCTTCCGCTTCCTTGCAGCTTCCGCCTCAATAGGGTCTTCACCAAGATTGAAATCAAGATTTCCCCATAAATCGAAATCTGAAATCTCATCAGGATCCTCCTCGCCATAAGCATCCTCATAACAGCTAACATGCTCACCTGAAGGTGTCGTGAAATAGGAACAGGAACAGTCATCACGCTCATCCTCCTCGATACCATCCCATAGTTTCTTGTTGTACCATCTTTCATAGACAGCCATATCCATCCACATGCCAGAACCATTGATATAATATTCACCATTCCATCCCACCATCTGACAGATAAGACACTTCTCTTGGTGTCCATCAGGCATAGGAGTCGTGACAACAACAGGAGCGTACTGCTCGTTATCCTTGTTCATCAAGGTCAACTTGCCATCCTTCGATGCCACCACACGGTAGCAGTCCAATCGAATACCTCTGATAGTGGAAAGGGAATGTGCCGTTACCGCATCTCCCATCCGCTCAAAGCAATGTCCGAGGCGTTGCATCACCGTTACTCCCTCCTTATCCTTCCAGTTGAAAGCAAAGTCAGAGGACACCATGTTGGATGCAATCCGGCTATCCTCATTGAAGAGTTGCAGATATACCTCTTCTCGGTAATGACTATTCGGAAAGAGCAAACCGACAGCCAAGTCAGCATGGGCAAAGAACAAAGCCACAGACTTCAATTCGTTGAAATCATGAGATGCCACGCTCTCTTGAACCCATTTCACCAGACCGCTCTCTGGTGCTTTTCCAATGGCTTCACCCACAATCATCTTCACAGCATTCACTGTTGGAGCTGACAACTCCATCAGTCCGCACCAATGCCCCACCATATCTTCCGAACGGCGATATAGCTGGGCATATACGCCATCCAACTTCAGATGTCCCATGTTCTCCACATACAACAGTATCTGGATGACATAAAACTCATTGATTTTCTTGCATCCATCTTTCGCAACGGAGCAAATCCTTTGATATATATCGTAATAGAAAGGCACCTCAGTCCGTAAATCCATCGTTGGATAATGCTGATGTTGCCATCTCTCTGCAAATTCTTCTCTTGTCATAATATCAGTCTAAAAAATTAACACTTAACATTTAACATTTAACATTCAACACTCAACACTCAACATTACTATAGAATCCTTCCCAAATAACTCTTGAAATAATATTTGTCGGGATAATCCGCAATAAGCTGTCTGATACCATTCTTGATAATTTTATCTACGGCAGCAGACTTCTTCATTATTCTCTCTATTTGTCCCAACAACCAGTTGAACTCCTTTGGTTTTTCTTTGAGCAAAGCCAATCTCTTGATGTCCTTGAATAGTATCTCACCCACAAAGGCATGGTCTTGCTTGGGTACATACTTGATATATTCTGGATAAAGTTCCCACAGGTTCCAATGCTTATGCACAAACATATCTTTGAGCAAGTCCAACCGTTCCTCCTTGATGAGGATCTTGGCTTCTGCATCCTCATAGTCATGCTCCCAATCGGGCATTTTCCAAAGCTCGTCAAAGAATGAAGCCCAATCATTTCTATCTATCACCTCTTTCAGGGCCTCGTAATATTTGATTCGATAGCCACTGACGATAAATCGTTTCTTGCATTCTTCTATCAGCCAATCCTTATCACCTGATAGTTTCAATGCCCTCACCACTTTATCCTCCCATTTCTTGGAGTAGGAGTGAAAGTCATCCTTATTATCGTCTATCACCTCCACAACCTTCTTATACTCACCCCATTCAATGAGGCAGTCGATATAATGGTCACGGATATTCTCGTCATCCCGTTTCTCCCACATCAGTTTCTCTGCCTTTGCACGCTTACCATGCGCTGCCCAGTAATCAGCCTTTTGGATGTAATAGCGATAATGGAAGTATTTCTCTTTCTTGTTTTTCAGTCGCTTGCTGATATGAGCCAGATACGCCTTTTCATCATCACCACAAAGAAGTGGCATCGCTTCATCCACAAACCACTCAAAGCGCATGAAATAGTTATCGCCAATTTCCTCACATTGCTCTGCTATCTCTCCAAGCATACCCAAGCGAGAATCCTCCTCTATCTCATCACTATTGATTAACAACTCCCTCACCATGTCTGCTGATTGGGTGACAATGTCCTTTAACATCTTGTTTTCCTCTGCCCAAACATCATATCTGGCAGGAGTATAAGCCAGATGGTCGTGTTTGAACTCTCTGCAAGTGATAGTCATCACATATCCAGCTATCAAGGCAGCATCAATCAGATTACCTTTCTTCTTCATGCTCTTGGCTTTCCTCATCATTGCAGCCAGATCTTGCTCTATCTTCCTCCAATCCAATTGGGGTTGTCCGAATCGCTTGCCTGACACACAAGCATGGGCAAAGCAAGCCTCCACCTGTTCCTTATAGTTACCACGCTCTGGCTTCCAATATTTTTCCACCAAAGCGGTAGCGAAGTCCTCATGCGTAGCTGCATACTGACGCACAAAGCTTTTCATCTCCTTGCCCGATACTTTCGAGAGTACTTTATCTATCTTGTCTATTTGAGTGTTTGTGTTCATAATTTAATCGTTAAGACATTTTAAAAGACAACTGTAATCCAAACTGTCTAACTTCATATGTAGTGTTATTCAATACCTTTTTAATTTTTTCTATGGAAACGGTAGCTGGAACAGCAATAGCTAAAAAATGTTTAGCTCTAGAGCATGCAACATAAATTAGCCTTTGCTTTTCTGTCATTTCAGTAATTGGTGCAATTGGCAAATCACTTAACGAAATATTCTGTCCTGTACTTTTTTCTGATAAAAATAGCAATACGGCATCCATAGAAGCACCCTTTACTGAATGAATGGTATTGACATAGTTTCTGTACACACTTGCTTTGTCATCTGATGAATGGATTTTTTCAACCGCTTCTTTGCTCATTTTTTTCATAGTAAAGCCCGACTTTTTTGAGTAAACTTGAAAATCAGGAAGTTCTGATAATTTCCAATAATCAAATAATTGCTGCTGCATCTTTTGAGTCCATTCAGCAAAACTCACAGACAAAGAAGGTATCATTTTAATAAATCTTAGAATTTTTATGTTCCAATCCAATTTGTCTTTAATATCTAATAAGAAATCCTTTTTCTTTGCATAATTATCTGCCTCAAAGAGTAATTCTGCAAGAGTGATTCTTATTTTATCAAAAGCTTTATCGAATTGTTCTTCAGCATATAATAATTTTGCGTCTATTAGGTAATATGGAATTGGTGACTTCCAATATCGGAATTTTAAATCTGTTACTCCAGCCAACAGTTTACACATATTTTCACCTCTTGCCAATATGCAACTATCGTTTAATGCATATTCTCTGCAAATCGATTGAAAATTTCTAATTACAGCATCTTTATTAGTATTATCATATCTGTATATAATAATTGGGATATTTTTATCATCTACATTATGTGACTTAATTTGTGGGATGAACGAGGGCTTTAGTTTACTATACAAATCTATTATTCTCTGATTTGAACGTCTACACTCCGTAAAATGCAATGTATTCCATTCTTCATTTTTCATCAAAGATTGCAAAGCCTTAGGATAAGCATTTCTAAAACCATAAATGGATTGGCAAATGTCCCCTACATACTCTAAGTTTTTTAGTCCAGCTTGTTTTAGCTTCTCAAAAAAAGCAAATTGCAAATATGAATTATCCTGAGCTTCGTCAACTATTATATAAGGGAAACGACTGATTATTATTTCTGCTATATGCTTATGCTTCGAAATAATATAAACAGCTATCCACAAAGCATCTTGACTTGTTATGATACCTTTTGATAATCTGTGGTTAAATGCAGCTTCACAATAATTATTTTCTTTTTCATTTGTTACAATAGGACCATTTTCGAAGCAAAATCCTCTATATTCTCGCCTAACAGTTTCTGGAGGATATTTATAGAACAAATCATTATATGGACGTAACGCCATTACCTTATATTCGTTCATTTTTCCATTAACCATAACATGATTAAGATAAACTTTAGACAAAATTTCCTTTTCGTTTACAACTATTGGCTTGCTTTTACAAAAGTCACACAAATACCAAAACGGAAGGATAACATATTGCATAATAAAGCTATCAATTGTCGAAACGACATTAGGATGCAAAAGTGATTCTCCATGCATCTCAATATATTTACTTTTTAACTCGCCACAAGCTTTATTCGTAAATGAAAGACAAGCAAAACCTGTATGTGTTCCATACTGTTGTTTACAGTAAGCCGAAATGTCATACAGTTTTTTTACAATGCTTGTTGTTTTGCCACTTCCTGGACAAGCGGACAATATTGTATATCCTCTGGCATCCAAATATGCTTTTCTCTCTTCTGTTACTTCATACTCCATTACGATATAAGATGATTAATTGCATTCTCAATATATTTAGGAACTGTAAAATGTATCTCTTGGTGATTGTCAATCTTGTCCATCATAAATGTACTTAGTCCCTGCGCAAATCCTGCCTTTGATGGAAGGCATTTCCATAACAAAATTGCTGTATTTTGCCTCTGCACATCATTTAGCGAATCACTACCAATACTACTGAGATATGTTTCTATCATTTTAATTCCATTTGGATTCAACTCCTTTACATATTCAAATAAAGAGGAAGATTTCGTTTCGGCAAAAGTCGTAGCAATATTGGCTAAACAAATTTGATATTCTAAAGTTTTTTCTCCAGATGCAATAAATATATTTTCTTGATTATTACACATGACCTTTAAGTTATCAATATGACTATCCCGCTTTGATTTGTTGATTCCATTACGTAATTCTTCAAGTAACTTATAGTCCTCTTTCACCAATTCTTCAAAATTATATTTTGAATCTTTTGATTCTGTAAACTGGTCTTCATCTGTAATGATTGAAGCTTTAATAGACAAACGCTTAGTCCCATCTGAAGAATTAAACAACATCAGGAATTGATAGAATGCTATGCCACCAGTATCTACAATCTCTATTTGATTATCAAGTAAAGACTTATTTAATATTTTAGAGAATACTTCTAAAAGCTGACATTCTGAAATTCCTTCAATAAAAATACAGCCACTAGAAAAGAATAGTTGCGAGCGAGTCACATCCAAATATCTCATAATCATTTTCTTATAAGACTCAACTTCTGTTTTTCTTAACCGCTTTTTAGAATTAGCATCTCTAATAATACCTTCAGACTCTCTATCCTTGAAACAATTCCCAATCTTGATTGCATGACAATTCTTTTCAAGAAGAATTAGGTTTTCCAAAGGTATTTTTGATGTAAGCGTTGGAGAATGGGTAGTTATAAAAGTTTGACTGTTGACATTATCATCTGCCGTTCTCAAAAAATCATATAAATTTACCTGAAGCTGAGGATGCAAATGTGCTTCTGGCTCTTCTATAAATAAGGCATAAGTACTTATTTGATCATCTTCATGACATTCTTTAATGTCACTTAAAACTGTTGCAATATAAATCAAATTATTAAATCCGAGACTATTCTGAGTCAACATAAAACCTTCTTCTGTATTTTCTGAAAAAGGAAGATAAGGTTTTATTACATTAATTATGTATTCAACTCGACTTTGTTCTATATGAAGGCTAACTTTATCAAGAGTTTGCTTATTGATACTTTCCAAATTATAATTAATACCATTTTTGGTAGATATGACTTCTTCTCGTTCTAGCAGTTTCTGGTTTGCATTTTTAATAATTTGCCTTACATCATTTTCAGAACCAGCCTTATCTATTTTACGCTTAATAACACTTCCCAACAGATTATTTCTGTAACTAAGCAAATCTTTTGTACTATCACGTAATGCCCCTAAATAATAAGAAACAAAATATTGAAATGTATCCCAATCTGCTCTTAATCCATTCTCAGGCTTTCCGGTTGTATATGAACTAACTATTCTACCTTTGTCTGTTAGTTGAAAGGTTAGTCCTATTCTTGCGTACATCCCTGTCTCTCCGCAAACTAAATATTGGTAATATGCAGCTTCATGCGCTTCACTTAATCCCTCAAACTTATATGCAATCTCTATCTTATCTATCACAGAACCATCAGAAGATTCACTGATTTCAACACGAAAATCTTCTTTTGTGATTTCAATATCTCTATTGGGATTTCCCCATGAGTAAAACAATCGAATTGCATCTATAAGAGCTGTCTTCAAATGACCATTTGCACCAATAATCACGTTTAATTTCTTATCAAAGTTTACATTCAATTCTTTGATTCCTCTAAAATTACGTATAAATATAGAACTTAAATACATAGTGACTATATTAAAAAAACATTTTCTATTTCAAATTGCTATTTGTTATCATCGTTTGCGCTCATGGAAAACTGATTCCAATCGCAATATTCCCAATTGCTTCATAGGACTGACAACCGTCCCAAGTTTATTGACAATGCGCCCATAATCCAGTATCAGCTTGACAGCATCTGACAAATGCAAATTCTCCGCAGTTTCTATTTGCATACAGACGTCTTCATCTCGATGGGCATCTATCGTGTTTCTTACGTTCGTAAGAGCATCTTTATTGTCTTCTCTGAACTTAGTCAGTTCTTTTCTAACCTCTTTGAATGAAGAGAAGTCATAACTTGTGAACTCATAGTTAATGAATTTCATTAGCTTACCTGTGCTATCAACTAACTTCTTTGAAGTCTCATAAATGGAAGTATAGGCAGATTTGATAGCATCATGTTTTGCCCAATCATCATTATCAGAAGACAATACCTTTGTATATCTTTTTATTTCGATACTTGCCATTTGAATAAGTCCCAAGGTGTTCCAAATAACAAGATTATCTTTGAAAGCTCCTTTTTTGGCATTCCAAACAGCCATATTAGAAATGGAAGCTTTTTCCAATGCTTTATTACATTTTTCTATATTGCTTTTGCAATGTTTTATACCTTTGACTATTTCTTCCAAGCAATTTTGTTCATATTGAAGCGTTGCTTCAAGATTACGACTAAGTTCCTCTTTATTCTCTCTAATTCGCTCTTGAAGAAATAAATCCAATTCACTTTTCTTGTATTTCATAATAACTTTTTTCATTGTTTACTTTTCCCCAGAAAAACTATCCAATTCTACCCATTCACGACTTTCTTCATTGTTGCAAAACAAGACAACATTTGCCTTTTCAGTCTTACAACTTTTATATACCAAGCCATCAACATGTCGTCCTTGTTTGTCAGTAAACATCCACCTCAAATATTCCGTGAATATCTGTGACGGTACGTATTCTATTGCCTCTTTTGCTTCTTTCAGAAGAGGTTGGGTAATATCCTTATGGAATGATTTCAGGAAGGCAATTCCTTCCCATTTGTCCATCCATATCGAAACATCTGTTGGCAGTGCAGTCAAATCAACCACAGTAAGTTCTCGTATTGTTTTGAACTCTCCAATGACCAATACTTTCTCAACTGTCGATTTTATACTTTCGGATATAGCTGTTTCCTTATCAAACGCACCGTAAAACATAGATACGCCAGCAGGACTCATACGACATTGACCAGCAGAAGCATTAGGAGCAGAAGTAATGTCTTTAAAACCGAAAGAGTTGTCAAGTGCCTTATCGAGACTACGAGTCCGATACAATATTGTTCCTATAGGTATTTGATGAAGAACACCATCAGTATGCAGGATGACCTCATTCAATTCTTCAAGAATATTTTCAGAACCACTTACTTTAGGCATTGCCAAAAACGTAAAACGCCTTGAATGTTTGACCATTTCGGCAAATCTTTTCCACTGCAATTCCATTTCCTCGTTCCACTATAACTCAAAAGGATTTTTCTTAATCCACATATTATCTTCAAAAAGATGGTCAATATCATCATTCAGGCTGTCACAATCCGTATGTAGTCCCAAGTCTTCCATCATCTCTGAAGTGTCTTCATATATCTCCGCATTCTCAGGAACAGCAAAGCATCCTGCTCGTTTTATACCAGGAATCTGCTCCTCTTCATCGTCAAAATATGAACTCGCCAAAGGCAGGCACTCAGAATCAACATCATTAAAGTAAACCGATATTGTCATTCCTATATGGTCTGCCAAATCGCTCATGTCAATGACCGTATCTTTGTGTCCACAATATGAACATACACCAGTTTCACCATACTTCTTTATATAGTCATTCAGATATTTATCCTCAAAATGGTGCGAACATACATATTTTTCTCCTCTTTTAAAAAAATCATACCCATGCTCTTCCATTTCCATCATAAGCGCTTTTACTCTTCCCATAAATTCAGTTTTTATCAACTTTTTATTGTTCCATTGAACGAAAAATACCAATCTTTATTACGAAAAACAATAGGATAATTGGCACCTTGATATTTTACAGTATCGAAGAATTCAGAAACATGATGCTCTCTCCCCGATACAGGGCGAAGGCTTCTCTCATCCCTCTATCTCCTGCACAATCTCACTTCCTCCATTCTCATCCACCACATAAACCATCACTTTTGCAATGCTACTAAGATCATTGCACACATTCCTTGTCGTACCCTGCATCTTATCTCTATCATCTTGACAGCAGAAAGCGAATTGGCATAGACCAGCTTCGTTCATCAACTGAAAATCATAATTGTTGTTGCTCCCATGATGTGGGATTTGCAATTCATTCAATCCTCACTCTTCCCGATATACTTCCAAAACACCATCAGCTTCTCTGGTGTCTCTGTTAATGCCATGCTCTTCGTCACCACGAAATAAATAAAACGTGACTTATATACCGTCCAGTAAATAACGTATGCAAGACACATCTTTCCGATGAGCGTGATACAAAGGAAGATAATATGTATTTTATCCAAGTATGTTTGAATGGCTTGGTCTATACATGGCGATGACACGACCACGTTAAAGATTTTGTAGTCCAGTTCCTTTCCATGTACCTCAAAAGGCATGGTGGTTATCACAAAGCCATTACGCAAGTTTTGCCATCCATTTGCCAACAGATCCAAGGGCGTGAAAATCTGCGCAATAGCATACAGATAAACCATGATGTTCAAGATTATCGGTATCTGAAGATAGAAACTGTTCAGCTTTCCGAATCAATCAACATTGCTGTTCTGGCAGAAGCTGTAAAAGGTATTTTCATGTTTGTTATTCCAATTTGATAATTTGTTATATCAATAACCCTAAAGAATTTCTAATCATAAAAAGAACTGGAATCCACCTCAATTCCATCCTCCGAATCTTCAATTTTCCAATCCTGTATATTGATTTGGATATCAAAAGTCATCGGAAAGCTTGCATTGAACTCACAATCCCCTTCTTTGTCCAACAATATCAACATATTGCATACTGCGTCACCTTGTAAGGTTATTGTGTCTGAACTGATAGTTATACTGTTATATGAAATGTCAAAGACATCATCTACACTCGCACTATAACCTAAGTCCTCATACAAGTGACGCTCGTTCATATAGTTCACCAACATATACTCTATGCCATCAATTTCAATTGAAGGTTTAAGAGAACGAAAATCAGCTATTGCCAATTGCAGTTTGATTCCTTTATTGGCAGTGAAACGATGTAAACGGATAAACTCCTCACGTGAAAGTGCTTTCTTTTTTATCTCGATAATTCTTTTATCCGCCCCTTTCTCTGCGTAAATATCAGCGAAAAAACTATCTATCTTATGTTCTTGATAGACTTTAAACCCCTGACCAGTCAATTCATCAGTGACTTGGTCACGAACTATCTCATACCAATATTTCTGAATATATTTTTCTTTTACTTCCATGTTTCCTCAAGTGCTATTTTATAAAAGTTACTATTCATTTCTCCACATTCAATGTAAGTGACAGACACATGATTCCTATCATATTCACTATTCATAAATTCGTAAATGTCAGCAGCAATATCTTCATCAAGATGATTCAAATCTATCAAATTTATATCACCAGAGTCACAAGATATTGCTTCCGAGAGACATAAGTGAACCTGTTTGTCATCTCTAAATATCTTTTGAGAAAAGGCATCTTGTGTATATTTCAGGATATTGTCAATATCCCTGCATTTCTGACCTTTGTATATATAAGCAAGAAGTATATAGCATTTGTGGCTTTTGTCATATACTGCTTTCTTACCAGTCAAGTCATACTTTTTATCCAATAAATTACGCAAATAGGCCTTATAATTGCCTTTTTTGCCATTCTTGGCATTATTAAGCGATATTGGTTCTTCTTTTAACAGCAATTGGTACATCTGCAATTATTTAAAGAGGGTTATATAAACGGGCTACTAAGCTCCATCCCCGAAAAGTACCTCTTTATAAAAAGGGAGAGTAGAGCCGTTCGTCAGTATATCTATTATTTTTTGTTCATCATCCGCCAGAAGAAATGCCATGTTCTGAAAATTGGCTCACTTAAAGCCTCGGCAGGATAATATCGCACGAAGTGCATATTTCTCCATATCTTCAGGAAATATTTCTTTGCCATGCCTTGTTGTGTAAAATGCCCATATTTGGTGAAGTGCTGTCCGAAGTTGCCACCATTCAGAATCTCTGCTAACAACAACTTTCCTCTCTTCTCATCCATAGGAGCTATCATCTTCTCCTCTGATAGTCCCAATGCCTCATGCAGCACATACATCACCGCCCTTGCAAACTTCCACAATCCAAGATGTTTCAATTCTTTCTGCAAAGTATCCTTAATCATCAATAACTCATCATTATTTACTACATAGTAGTAATCAATGATTTGTCTCATTCCAATCCCTTCATCGAAGAAATGATGATATAGATGGGTCAGCTGATAAATCACATTGAATGCTGTCGTTGGTATAGCTATTTCTCCAATACCATCTGGCAGACCAACAACATTTGAGCATTGCAAATCTGCATTCCGTTTGAACCACTTCTGCAAACGTGCATTATAAATAGGATTATTCATTGTGCAAGGGAAGAAATGCAGCTCTACCGGTACTCCATCTACAGAAGTTTCTATATGATGATACCTTATATCATCCCCAAGTTTGAAATGCTTCTTGGCATATTCCGTTATCTGTTCACGGCTTGCATTCACCCATACATCAATATCTCCTGGATTTCGGGAATACGCATTTGGAAACATCAAGGCATTACCTTGTCCTTTCAAGATACTGCATCGCAATCCGTCGCTTCTAAGCATAGAATAAAGCTTGCTTGCCACCATATTCACCTTCATGTTTTGTCGATGAATTTGTTGTGCCGCTCCCATCCAAGTCATCAGCAAGTCCCTTCCCACAGGATTTTGCTTTAGCTCTTCAGAATATTCTTTCGTCAATCTCTCGATGCCATCAAAACAAAAGCCAAGAAGAGCTTGCCTAGAAGCAAAGGTGTATAGTCGTCGCCAATTTATATCGACAACAACATTATTCATATCCACCTTGTTTCCAAGGCAATATTTTAGAAATGCAAAAATCATCAAAGGTTCTATTTCCCAAACTTCTCACAAGCCTCTTTATACGTATCGAGACTTCCAATATCGAATCTTCCTGCCGTCATTTTCCAGGCGTGCATCTCCACCTGTTCCACCATATAATGCGCAAGATTACCTGGGGCATCCTTGCCACAACCATTTTCTACGGAATGTCTTACCTTATCCAAATCCTTCTTCAGATAGATATAGAATGGTGGCACAGCCCAATGGCTCTTTGGCTTCTGAGGCTTCTCCTCCATATTCACCACCTTGTCGTTATCATCCAGCACGATAACACCTGTGCGCTGCAGCTTCTCTATACTAGGCTGCTCATGACACATGATGCACGAAGTACCCTTTGCCTTGGCGAAATCCACAAACTCCTGGAAACTGAAGAAGAGGATGTTGTCGGCAGCTACTACCAACATATCATCATCAATCTTCAACTTGTCCATCGCAAACAGTAAATCACACACGGCACCCAGTCTTGTGTCATTCGTCTCCGTGCCGTCATCCACTATCGTAACAGGCTTTGTATAACTCTGTTTTGATGCCCACTCCTCAAAAATACCGGCAAACTTATGGTTCGTGATGATGATGTGCTCATCAATATCCGGAATCTTATCAATATCATCGAGCATTCTTCCCAATATCGTATTCTCACCAATCTTCAGCAATGGCTTTGGAAAGTTCTTTGTCAACTCACCCAATCTTGTGGCATATCCTGCCGCTATCACAATATTCTTCATAATCTATGCAATAATCACTAATAAATAATAACTAATCACTACAAAAATCTCGCTCCGTCATCCGGCTTTACCCAGAACACCTTGAATGTCTTCTCATACTCAGGGAACTTTTCCAGATATTGACGGGTCAACTCCTTTTCTACATTCTCCTTACAAGCCGGATCCACTAAGGCGATGCAAGCGCCTTTAAATCCTGCACCCGAGAACCTGCCACCATATACACCCTCCAAACTGCGCATAATCTCATAGATGGCTATCAACTCAGGCGAACCACACTCATAGTTATGGATAGAAGACTCGCAAGAGTCAAAGCACAATTTTCCGAACAGTTCCAGATTACCAGTCTCCCATGCCGTCACACCCTGTCTTACCCTGCGATACTCCGAATAGAAATGCTCGGCTCTGCGTGCAAAACGGGCAGGCATTCTTTCCTTGCATGCCTCATACGATTCCTTAGGAATATCTCTCAGGAAAGTCTTGTTAAACTCCTTCAATGGCTGGTTCTGATACGCCAGCACATTCCATGCAGCCGTCTTGCACTCATATACACGAAGATTGTAATCACTATTCACCAGACTTCTCGTCAGTCCCGAGAAGAAGATGCCAATCTCGAAATCCTTCATCTCCGGATTTCTTCTGATGATGCGATAATCGTCCGAATCACAATCCAGAAACAGCAGACCATCCTTCTTGCCCAAGGCGATGCACGCCTGGTCGAGCAGACCATTGTTCAGTCCGATATACTCTCGCTCCGCCTCCGAAGCAATCTTCACCACCTCAAAAGGCTGAAGCATGATATCATTTGCCTTGGCAAAAGCCATTACATAGGCGATAAGTACGGCAGCACTGGATGACAATCCTCCTACTGGCAACGAACCCTGTACCACGCCATTGATACCCTTCTTCAGGTCAAAGCGTTTCTTCAGTGCGTATTTGGCACCTCTGGCATAGTCGCCCCAGTGCATCTCTCTTACCAGCGTTCCTTTAGTGATGTCAAAATCAACAATACCATCAAAGGTGCGTGACTCCAAGTGTACCTTGCCATCCTCATTCGGTGTAAACCACAAATCCACACCCTTGTTGATAGCAAAACCTGTCACGATACCATGTTGATGATCCACATGTGCGCCCAACGGACAAACCCGATAAGGCGAAAAAATATGATATTGAAATTCCATACGATATTTATTTAATAGATTAGCCTTAAGTAGCCTGTTAACTATAAACTAATAACTGTTAACTATAAACTATTAACAGTAGTATTCCTTGTACCACTCTGCAAAGGCTCTCAGTCCCTCTCTCAAAGGAGTAGCTGGCTTATAACCGAAGTCCTCCTCCAGCGGAGTAGTATCAGCATAAGTCACAGGCACATCACCCGGTTGCATTGCCACCAGTTCCTTGTGCGCCTCAAAGTCATAATCCTCTGGCAGCACACCAGCACGAATCAGCTCCTCCTGCAGGATGCTTACAAACTCCAGCAGGTTCTCTGGATGCGAGTTGCCGATATTGTAAACCTTGTATGGAGGGATAGGTAAACCGTCCTCACCATTCTGCTTCTCAGGCGCATGCTGCATCACTCTCATGATACCCTCCACGATGTCATCCACGTAAGTGAAGTCACGCTTACAGTTACCATAGTTGAAAATCTTGATGGTATCGCCCTTCACCAGTTTGTTGGTAAATCCGAAGTAAGCCATGTCCGGTCTTCCCGCAGGACCATACACGGTGAAGAATCTCAAACCTGTACTTGGAATATTGTAGAGCTTTGAATAGGCATGAGCCATCAGCTCGTTGCTCTTCTTCGTAGCAGCATAAAGGCTCACAGGATTATCCACCTTGTCATCCGTAGAATAAGGCACCTTCTTGTTTGAACCGTAAACAGAAGATGAAGAAGCATAAACCAGATGCTCTACCTCATGATGACGGCAAGCCTCCAGAATATTGTAGAAACCTATCAAATTACTCTGGATATAAGCATCCGGATTCTTGATAGAATATCTCACGCCAGCCTGTGCAGCCAGATTCACCACCACCTTTGGCTGATGCTCCTCAAAGAGCTTGTCCATTACCGCCTCGTCAGCGATACTGCCATATACCATGGTAAAGCCATCGAACTCCTGCAGTCTGCGAAGTCTCTCCTCCTTGATATGCACATCATAGTAGTCGTTCATGTTATCAATGCCCACTACCTTGACGTTCTTCACTTCCTTCAACAGTCTAAAAGCCAGGTTGCTGCCGATAAAGCCAGCAGCACCTGTCACGAGGATTGTCTTCCCCGTTAAATCAACATTATATTGTACCATAACTAGTCTCTTCTAAAAATATCACGTGTATAAACCTTCTCCTTGGCATCATCCAGGCAGGCATCATATCTGTTGGCAATAATCGCCTGACTCTGCTTCTTGAACTGCTCCAAGTCATTCACCACCTTGCTTCCGAAGAAAGTACTGCCATCTTCCAAGGTTGGCTCATAGATAATCACCTCAGCACCCTTTGCCTTGATGCGCTTCATGATACCCTGGATAGCACTCTGGCGGAAGTTATCGCTGTTGCTCTTCATCGTCAGACGATACACGCCAATTACGCACTCATGCTCCTTACCGGCATCATAGCAGCTGTTCTCGTTGTAATACCCCGCCTTTCTCAACACCGCATCAGCGATATAGTCCTTGCGGGTACGGTTACTCTCCACAATCGCCTCAATCAGGTTCTCAGGCACATCAGCATAGTTTGCCAACAGCTGCTTGGTATCCTTAGGCAGACAGTAACCGCCATAACCGAAGCTAGGATTGTTGTAATGCGTACCGATGCGAGGATCCAGGCCCACGCCGTCGATGATAGCCTCAGAATCCAGTCCCTTCATCTCAGCGTAAGTATCCAGCTCGTTGAAGTAGCTCACTCTCAGAGCAAGATAAGTATTGGCGAAGAGCTTGACGGCCTCAGCCTCCTTCATACCCATAAAGAGCGTGTCGATGTTCTCCTTGATGGCACCCTCCTGCAGCAAAGCCGCAAAAGTCTTGGCAGCCTCCTTCAGCATCTCCACATCCGTTACACTCCTGATAGCCTCATTCTCCTCAGCAAATTCAGGGCGGTCGATAATCTTAGGATAGCCCACGATGATGCGGCTAGGATAGAGATTATCATAGAGCGCCTTGCTCTCACGGAGGAACTCAGGCGAGAAAAGCAGGTTGAATTTCTTCACTCCCTTCTTGGCATACTTCAGATAGAGACTGCGGGTATAGCCCACAGGGATGGTACTCTTGATCACCATCACCGCATCCGGATTCACCTCCAATACCAGGTCGATGACCTCCTCCACATGCGAAGTATCGAAGTAATTCTTCACAGGATCATAGTTGGTAGGAGCAGCAATCACCACGAAGTCCGCATCCTTGTAAGCCGCCTTGCCATCCAATGTTGCCACCAGATTCAGCGGTTTCTCTGCCAGATACTTCTCGATGTAATCATCCTGTATAGGAGAAATCTTGTTATTCAGCTTCTCCACCTTTTCAGGTACCACATCCACTGCTGTCACCTGATGATGTTGTGCCAGCAAAGTGGCAATACTCAGTCCCACGTAGCCAGTTCCAGCTACTGCAATTTTCAAGTCTTTGAATTCTTTCATTTCAATCATAATGAATGTTGGTAATATATACTTAACGACACGAAACTTCGTTAGACTTAGTGTCTTGATAATAAAATAGTTAGATTATATAAAAATACTCAATATCACCTTCTATATTTGATTTCCTTATTAGCAATTATTCACTTTACTCTTTTGCAAAGTTTCCATATTGCGAATGTGGTCCTGAACAATGGTTCACTCAATGCTTCCGTTGGATAATGCTTCACGAAGCGTAAGTTTCGCAAACTCATTCTGAGATAGCGATGAAGCTTGCCTTCATTCTCCTTGCTTCCAAGTCGAGTGTCATATTGACCGAAGTTGCCACCTTGCATGATTTCGGCTAATAGGAATCTGCCTTCTTTCTCATTCATTGCTACAACCAGTTTGGAAGTTGTCAAGCCGAAAACCTTGTGCATCACATACATGATACCACCAGCAAATTTCTTCATGCCAAAATAGTTTATCATGTTTTGTGCATACATCAATGCTTTGTCATCATGCTCCCATACCATCAGCACATAGTAATAATCAAGTAATTGTCGCAATCCTATTCCTTCAGAAAACACATGCCGATACAGATGAGTGAGTATGTAGATAACATTGAAGCTCACTGTAGGCACTGTTATCTCCCCATATCCATCTGGCAACGTAATGACATTTGAGCATTGCAAATCCATCACTTCTCTCAACCAATTCTGCATTCTGTGATTATGTACAGGGCAATGCATATACGAAGGGGTGAAATGTACCTCAATTGCAGTTTTCATCACAGGGAAGTCCACATGATGGTAGCGCATCACCTGATTCGGGCACACCTTATTTATATATTGCATCACCCGATTCCTGCCACCTTCGAGATAGATGTCTATATCCCCTGAAGTTCGCATATATGGATCGGGATAGAGCAACGCGTTACCTTGACCTTTCAATATACAGTTGCGAAATCCTACCTCCTTAAACTTTTTACGCACTTTGGCGGAATCCAGAAACAACCGTATATTCTGCTGTCGTATCTTCTGCGCCATTCCCATCCATTGCATCAGCAATCCTGCGTCAGGAGCCAGCTCCTTAGGCAACTGCTTGATGCCATGAAACAGCACTCCTGTCAGAGCCTGCTTCTTGGCAATGGCGTACAGCACTTTCCAGTCTGCTTCCTTTATAGAAGCAGGGATTTCTGCCACAGCCCCGATGCAAAACTGTAAAAAATCAAAAAATATTCGTTGTTGTGAAACCATTGTTATACTTTTGCATGCATGAAAGAACGTATTTTGCGAGCCTTGGGTAACATCTTCCCCACGCTCCTGCTTATCATCCTCACTCCCATATCGGTAGTCTTTGCGCCCATTCATTGGCTCTATAAGACTATCCGAAGATTTTTTCTGCGATAAATTTTGCAGGGAATAACAAACCTGCCATCAAATATCTCTTACGAGTATGTGGCTCTTTCCACATACGATACACAAAGCGAAGGTTGGTCTTGTCAACCCAGGCTGGATAATAATCTATCTCATTCTTCGAAGTCTGATGGATGAAGCCACCACAGGTAAAACCGATGCCTTGATAGCCTTCGTTCTTAACCTTCAGTAAAAACAACTCTTGCATCATGGCGCCCATACCAACAATCAAGAAATCCGGATTAACCTCTACGATACGTTTCGCTGCCTCTTCCATTTCACTTTCCGAGAAAAAGTAACCATTTCGATAACCTGCGAACCTCACCTTTGGATAACGCTCGCGGAATATCTTCACAGCTTTCTCCACCTGTTCTTGTTTAGAAGCCACGATATAGATGGTCTTATCATGTTCCTCTGCATATGCGAACAACTCCGGAGCCATCGAAGTCATATCAAAACTCCTGCGAGTCACCTGTTTGCCATACAGCAACTTGATGGCTTTTACTAACAACCCTCCATCTGCAAAAATACCGTCCATCTGTCCAAACAGATCCTTATTGTCAAGGGCTGTTAGATAAGACACTGGGTTGAGGTAAGTATAAACTTTCCCTCTTTTCTCAAATATTTGCTCAACCGAATACTGGTCAGTCAAGCAAATATTCTCTACTAACTTTGATTTTATCATAGTCTTTACTCTCGTTGTTTCAAGATATAATCATCCTCGAAAGCCGCCTCCATCAGTTCTTGCTTCACCTTTTTGTATTCATCCTCATCAAAGATGAACTCACGAAGAGCGGAGACGATTCTCACATAAGTGCTCAGGCTGTAATCGCCTAAGCCTTTTTCACATTAATCACACGCTGGTTCTGGACTTTGCATTCGCCCAAGAACTCGCTTACCCCAATCTCATAGGCATCCATGACGCTTGTCAAGGTTGCACCAAATCGGCTATTGTCAGCCATAAATTGGTTTTTAAACATAAAAATAAAATTAATTTGTTTGAATTATTGTAAAAATCAGACCGTTTATTTCCCATATATGGGAAATGCGTTTCGATTAAATTTTCCTATCTTCGCCATCGAAAAATTTAGTAACCGGCGTAAGCCCCAACTAAACATTATGCACTTAAACATTAACAGATATGAACGTAAGCATTTTCCATGACATGACCTGCAAGCTGCCCTTGCCGGGGCTTCTTGAAGGAGTCGCCAACCTCATCCGTAGCGATGAGAAGTTGGCAGTATTCACCCGGTCGTATCGCCAGACCGGTAGTAAGACTTTCAAAAACGAAAGCCAACTGTTTGCTGTGCCTTGCCTCTTCAATGGAGGAAAGGGCAGAAGCAACATCAGACAACTCACGGGTATGTCGCTCGTGGACTTCGACCATGTTTTACCCACAGATGGCACAGCCAACAAAGCTGATTCCAATTCCCTTCATGAGCTGAAAGCGAAGATTATCGCCGACCCTCATACGCTGATGAGCTATATCACGATGAGCGGCAACGGACTTCGTGTTATCTTCACCTACGAGATTGCCCCGGAGTTTTCGGGAGTTCCCAAGGATGAGGAAGAGGTGAAGAAGTTCGAGGCATACTATCAGCAGGCCTTTTATGCCGGTAATGCCTATTACGAGCAACTTTTAGGTGCCAAGGCTGACATGCAGTGCAAGAACATCACCCGATTGAGCGGCCTTGCCCACGACCCCGACGTTTTTCTCCGACCTGAAGCCGAGGTCATTCCTTTCACGGCGGAAGAGATCTCCACCGCAGCAGCAGCCTATGCCAAGCAGAGCAAGGAAGACAAGCAGATGCAGCGCATCCAGACCTACTTCGACACCCTCATTGCGCCTCAGTTGGCGAAGGACAATATCGTGTTCCGTAGTGGCAGTCATAACGATTATGTGATGCGTGTCGGCTACAAGCTTGCCGAACGCCGATTTTCAAAGAATGTCGCCATCAGATGGGCGAACAGTGTCTTCGGGAAGGACTATCCCGACACGGAGCAGGTCATCAACTCCTGCTTCGCCAACACTTCTCCTCACGGAAAGCAGGGAGGAGGTGGAGGAGACAGAAAGGTTGCCTCGGTGGACGAGATAAAGTCTTTCCTCGATGGTCATGTATCCCTCCGATTCAACGAGATAACTTCCCGTGTGGAGTTTAAGACTCCCACGGATGATAATTTAAAGTCTCACACGGATTCCATGGATCTCACGGATGAGGGAATATGGACACCTATTAATGATCGAAAGGTCAATTCCCTTTGGTCCAAGATGTCAGAAGTAACAAGAGTCAACAAGCAAGACATATACAACATCATAGAATCTGATTATGTTCCGTTGTTCAATCCATTTACGGAATATCTAAGCACACTTCAATCCGTGGAATCCGTGAGATCCGTGTGCCAAAATCATAATTCCGTGGGAGAAAGAGATTACATCCGTGAGCTTGCCCAGACCATCCGTGTGAAGGGCGGCGAGCAGGAGCAGATGCTGTGGTACCGCTACCTGAAGAAATGGCTCGTCGGCATGGTAGCGTCGTGGCTCTCCGATGATGTGGTCAACAACGTCATTCTCGTGCTCATCGGTGAGCAGGGAGCGTACAAGACCACGTGGTTCAACTACCTCCTTCCACCTCCGCTGAAGCAGTATTTCTATACCAAGACCAACGCCAACCGTATGTCGAAGGATGACATTCTGACGCTTGCCCAGTACGCCCTCGTCTGCTGCGAGGAGCTTGACACCATGCGCCCTGCCGAGCTGAACCAGCTGAAGGCAGCCGTCACCATGCCGAGCATCGACGAGCGAGCGGCATACGCCCATTACCATGAGCACCGCAAGCACATAGCGTCGTTCTGCGGCACGGGCAACAACACCCAGTTCCTCAGCGACCCCACCGGCAACCGCCGCTGGCTTCCCTTCGAGGTGGAGAGCATCGTCTCGCCAAGAGACCATCCTTTCCACTACGAAGGCATCTACAGCCAGGCCTTGGCTCTCTACAAGAGCGGCTTCCAGTACTGGTTTACGAAGGAAGAAATCCAGGAGTTGAACCGTCATAACAAGCAGTTTGAGACACCACGCCTCGAACACGAGTTGGTGGACTTGTATTTCCGCAAGCCTACCGATAGCGAGTTGGGCGAATTCATGTCCGTAGCACGTGCCCTGCAGCTCATCAGCAACGGTATCAGCCAGAAGTTGAGTGCCGTGAATGTAGGCAGAGCCTTCAGCGACTTGGGCTTCAAACGGGTGCGCACCAACAGCTGCCGAGGCTTCATCGTAGTCTGCCGCACGGCAGAGGAGATAAAGGCATACCAGCACCGCCTCCTGATGGATGCAGAGCCGGATTTGGAAGACGATGCACCCTTCTAAACCGTCCAACGGTGAGTGACACATGACACTTGTGACACCTGTTTTCTTAAAAACCCTCGCACGCAGGCAGGAAAACATAATATTAAATTTATAAATAAATTATAAGTTATATATATTATAGAAAATGACTTTCATATCTGTCATCTGTCACTCGTAAGTGCCATAGATAGCCATCGTAAATAGCCTATTTAGACACCACAAATAGCCTATATAGACATCGCAACAGCCATCGTTAGAAACAGGAACTGTGAAATCAGTAAGATCCGTGTGCCAAAAAATATAAATCATCAAACGAAATCAATATGAAAATAAGAAGTTACAGCAAACAAGAGCTTGCCATGCTCTACTTTCCCGACAGCTACCCTCGCATTGCCACTAACCATCTGATGCGTTGGATAAACCGCTGCCCTCCGCTGCTGGAAGCCTTGGCAAAGCTCCATTACCGCAGAAGTGCCAAGTTCTTCACAACCACACAGGTTACCAAGATTATGGAATATCTTGGAGAACCATAAGTATAAGTCATAAAAAGTTATAGAATGTCTCAACAAGTCATCACAAGTCACAGAAAGTCATAAATGCCCCTTCACCGATGTCGTATCTTTGCATTGTCATTGAAACACAGTGATAAGAGTAGAAGCCGATAGGCATGCAATTGGATTCTTACTCTTCATTCTTCACTCTTCACTTAACAGTATGATAAGAATTTCATTGTATCAAAACAACAACAAGAATAGTCAGGCTTACCAGAAGTGGTATCCGAGAGTAGCAGCAGAGGAGACCATCGGACTTGACGAGTTGGCAGAGCACATGGCGAGCCACAACACTCCATTCAGCAAGGGAGCCATCAAGGGTATTTTGACCGATGCCGTAGTCTGCACCAAAGAACTTCTCCTTCTCGGCAAGAACGTCAAGTTCCCTGACCTCGCCATCTTCTCCATCGGTCTGAAGGTGAAAGGAGGAGCCGACACCAAGGAGGACTTCAGCGTAGCGAAGTTCATCATCGGCTTGAAGCTCCGTGCCAGAGCCACTGGCGAGTTGTCATCCTCCAACCTTGACACAACCATCAAGCGTGTGGATGCCGTAAAGAGCAGCAGCACCAAGAACCCAACCGATGACAGTGCGACAGGAAGAACCACTCCAACCGGTGGTAATACCGGAACTGATTCTGGAACTGAAGAGAATGGTGAAGTAAACATGGAATAGCATCTGAAGAAAGTGCAGGGTGCAGTCCGGAGTATTCCGATGACACCCAAGGCTGACAACAGCAAACGACAATGAAACACCGTCATGAACGGGTACTTGCTCATCCTGCCCTTTCTTCAAGGCTATCATTATATCGTTGAACATTAAATAAAAAATGAACATGAAAAAGGAGAATTGGAAAACAATCATCAATTTCATCATTACCGTATTAACAGCAATCGCCAGTGCTTTCTGTGTACAATCTTGTAAAGGTTAAAATCTATGAGAAGAATCGATTTAATCGTTATCCATTGCTCTGCAACCAGAGCCAACCGCAATTTCACGGTAGAAGACCTTGAAGCCTGTCACAAGGCTCGTGGCTTCAAGACCATCGGTTACCATTACTACATCACCAAGGATGGCGAAATCTATCCATGTCGTCCCGAGGAGATGATCGGTGCCCATGCCAAGCATTACAACGCTCACTCAATAGGAATCTGTTACGAGGGCGGCTTGGATGCCAACGGTACTCCAGCCGATACCCGAACCGAAGCCCAGAAACGCAGCATGATAGAGCTTCTGAAGAGTCTCTGCCTCGACTATCCAGAAGCCGAAGTCATCGGGCATCGTGACCTCCCATGGGTCAGAAAATCCTGTCCCTGCTTTGATGTAAAAACATGGTTATCACAAGTAAACTTCCACATTTAGAAGAAATCAGTAAAATTTCAGCCCATGTTTTAATCCCAATCCGTAAGCCAATCAACTTACAGATTGGGATTTATCATTTAATTCTCATTTGAAGTCAACTTCTTCAAATCATAGTACATCAAACGAGTGTGCAAAGTCTTTGTTACGTCATAACCAAGATTCTCCGCTTCTTGCTGTTCCGTAGAAAACAAAAACAGGAACTCATTCTTTTGGTAAAAGCCAAGAGGTGCTTCATTATTGTAGGCATCAACAATCAAAAAGCGACAACCGGTTTTGTTTTCCTCGTCAATAAACCATGATTTTATGAAATCAATAAGTTCTGTACCAATACCTTGATTGCGAAACTCTGCATTAATTCCCAAACGTCCAATCAACACACCTGGGTATCTACGCATACGTTTCTCCCTTGGAATGTCTTGCGACAACTTACGCCCACGATTATTCGGGATCACATCTACTCTAATGCTATCATTTGATAGCGTAAACATACAAACGATAGTCTTAGGATCCTCGTCCAAAATGAAACAATAAGTCTTTCCTAACAACTCTTTCTTATAACGCATAGCGTCATTCTGAAAGAAGTCATCAAGGTCTGAGTCCCCACAAGTAAACGGATGACAAATCTCCTGTATCTTGTCATCCAACTTTACAAGTTTGCATTTATCCAATAAGAACCCCATAATCAAAAGCCTGCCTTTTTCAAAATGGCACGAGCTTCAGCTACTTTTGCAGAGAAGTCCACACGATTATTACTATTCATAACTTCCTCTGCTTTTTCTACAAAGCGAATTGCTTCATCTCCTCGAAGGGTTGGTATCACTTTAATATCTATTGCCATAATCTTCTCCTTTTAAACGTTTATATAATGCAAAAATACATTTTTCCCCTCACACCGCCAAACTTCTTGGTTTATTTTAACGCAAATTTTTCGTTAACAGTGATTTGAATGTTTCCATCCATTCATTGTAAATCTTCTCCACAGAGTACTCCTTGCTCTTCTCTATAGCTGCCAGTGCCATAGCATCACGCTTGCCATCATCCTCCATGATGCCACTCAGCATCGAAGCTGCTTCGTCAGCTTTATATCCATCAATATGATAAGGTATCACAATGCCGTCCTTGCCATCAGCAATAATATCACCCACAGCAGAATAGCTATTATACACGGCAGGGATAACGCCAAAACTCATGCACTCGGCAAGAACTAAAGGGAAGCCCTCATATTCCGAGGTAAGCAATAAAATGGATGCACGTTCGTAATAAGATTTAGGCTGCTGGAATCCCTCAAAGAAAACTCTCTGCAAACCATAATCTACAACATGCTTCTCTACATTCTCCCGTTCCACACCATCACCCACAATGGTCAATTTCCAATCAGAAAACTTAGACTCTAACTTCGCCCATGTATCAATCACACGATACACACGCTTCTGGTTATAGTCAATTCGTCCTAAATAGATAATCTCCTTTTGTTTTTTCGGGAAAGAATATACGAAATCAGAGGAATCCAAAGTAACAGGATTAGTCTGTACCATCAGATGGTCGGGATGCTTGATGCCTGTAAAGTTGGAGAAGAGAGGTATATAGCTTGGCGACAGCACTTGATACAAGTTCGTATGGCGATATACATACGCCATACTATGGCTTGTCACCATTGTAAACATAGCTTTCTTCAAATGCAACAAACACCTTTTGACTGGATTTGTACATCCGTCCAAAGCAATCTCCACATCCTTGATACGAGCATTCGTATCTATCTGATTGTGATAAACAGCTATAGTCTTGATGTCCAAGCCTTTCTTTGCCTTGTTCAACGTTCGACACGGCACCAAAGGAAGCCCCCACTGGTTGATGACCACTTGTATATGGTTCTCCAGCAATATATTCCGTAATGTGGCTACATTTTTGGCAGAGCACATATAGTCGCCTATGGTATATATCTTCACCCTATCGTCCGTTCTGGCTACTGTTAAAACATTGGGCGGACTAAAGGTCGCTATCACAACATGATGTCCATGACGCACGAAACAACTGGCAAGCGTAGCTGCCACAATTTCTATGCCCCCGACATCATACACTTTCATCAAAAATAGAATGTTCATACTAAATCAATAATTTCTTCAAAAAAGCAATTTGTCTTTCTTGCAAAAGTTTCAGTCTATTAGCGTCTAATGCAATTGGATATTGTTTCATTTCCTCCACGTTAATACCTACATTCTCAAATAATGCTATACGCGGACTGTCAGAATATAACTGTGCTCTATTTCCAAAAGAAAGCGTAGGAATACAAGCATGAACTCTATCAGAATGTGTCTCTGTTACATTACGATACACAAAGAGGTAATCCAAAGGGTAATCAGAACACATTACATTCTTCTTTGCCAATTTACTTACCTTGATATATGGATAAGGCTTGTGATCTGTATATATGATGTGCATGCCTGAAAATTTCTTTTCTAAAGCTCGCTTATAAACATTATGTTTTGGAATATCAAAGTTCAATGCAACATAAGGGTCAAACGTAGTTTCTATTTTCGGAAGATTCAAGCGGTTTACAAAGAACACATTGTCTATTCCATTATAAACATTGTTAGAATAGTCTTTATAATATTCATAAGCCACACTGTCACGAAACATGATTGCATAAGGCTTTAGTTTTGCAAGCCATAGTTTCACGATGGTAACCTCTCTATCAGTATAGTAATTGCCACTTGCTCCCAAAAATATAAACTTACATCCCTGTCGCATTTTTTCTTCTAAGAGCTTCCCATAAATTGTAAAGAAAGCATCTGTCAAAATACATCCTGGAAGAATAAGATAGTCTACTTTTGCCATCTTTGCAGGACTGAATACATCCAATGTACTAATAGCATTATAAGTATGGTCGTGTATCGATTTCTCGAAGTGCTGAACGACATGTTCCCATAACCATCTTACAATTACATTTTCCTTTATCATAAAGGAAAAACCTAACGATGCTGCAAAATTGGCACACTGACTCAATTTTATTACTTCTGCATTTTCAGGCATTGCTGCCTTTATAGTCTCTTCTGCGCCAAGGTCAATAAATCCATTGCCTATATTATTAAAATACACTGAGGTAAAAAGTTCTATTTTCATGCTGCTTCTCTGTTTTTTATAGTTAATATTACCAGAGAAGACAAAATGCATTTATGTTTATTTACCCCCCCCGAATTATTTAATTTCCGAAGAATTCTTGCAGGATTTCCAGCTACAATAGAATAGGGTGGAACATCTTTAACTACAACTGCTCCTGCACCAATTACTGCATTTTTTCCAACCCTTATATTGCCGATTATACAAACATTGGGTCCAATAGTAACATTGTCTTCTATTACTGGCGACAACTCCGAGCCACCAAAACCTTTTGCCCCTATTGTTGTGCATTGTCTAAGTGAAACATTATTACCAATAATTGATGTTGGACTAATGACACTACCTCTTGCACCATGATAAATTGCAAAGTCTTTCCCGATTTTAGTATTGTATTTTATATCACAACCTAAATAATTCGTATATAATGAAAACAACGGTTTCCAAAATATTGAGGAAATACAATTCTCTTGACATTTTCTCAACAAGAAATTAAATATTATATTTTTCTTATTCATTGCACTTTCGTATTAATAAATATATTTCTTCTAAAACATACGCCACAAAAAGGCTAAGCAATAATACAAGTCCTAAATCAATAACAGGATTCTTGCTAATTTCAAATGTTATTTTTTTTGCATAATAGTATATAAATACAGTGTGAACTAACCATATATTCATTGAATATTTACCAAATACATATAAAAATCGTACTATTACCTTATTTCTTATGTTAAAATTTACACACATGAGTATAAATAAAGGAACAAGCACAACTGTAATCCAAGACCAATTTGTTAATACTCTCAAGAGATATAATCCAAACAATAATATTAGTACTAATATTTTACTTCTTGTTATTTTTTCTAGCAAATAGACAATCCTGTCGTTGTGAAAAACATCTTCTAAAGAATATGTTGCTATTAACAAACCGATTACGAAACAACTTAAGTAATATAAATAATAATATAGATTGCAACAAAAGACCCCTTCAAAAGGAATTAATGAAGCAATGAGGCGGCTTAGCACACAAAGTAATAAGCCAAAATATGCACCATATTGTTGAATTGATACTATGCGATATAAAAAGGGAAAAGATAATAGCATAAATGCATAAATGGGTATATACCACCATTCCCTATTATAGGTTTGGATTAGCCCACTCATATTCCCTCCAAAGACTAGTACATCAAACGTATAATAATGTAAAAGCCAACCTATTACAAAAAAAGGTATAGCAACTTTCCAAAATTTGCAATATAATTTTAAAACACGCTGAAATTGATGTTTCCAGGAAATGTAACCATTTGAGGATTTGGCTAATCCATAACCACTTAATACCATAAAAATAGCGACACATAGTTTGCAAGCTTTACCTATAGTAACTAAATAGGAAGGCAAAACTAATTCTGGAATATTATTGGGCCACCCCCATAGATGATGTATAACCATCATCAATATGGCAATCCCCTTTATTGTTATAGTGTTATCTTTCGTTATCGTCATATTTCTTCTTAAATGAAAATAATCGATTTAAAACATAATTTAAGATGGTATATAAAATCATTCCAATAAACTGAGCCAAATATTCGTTACAATTAGTATTATGAATTAAGAAATTAAATAAAATAAATTGTAAACAATAACAGATGACAAATACTATAAGAAATGATAGGGCTTCTTTTTGAACATTTGTTTTCTTTGTCTTAAAAACCCATATTTTATTCCATAGAAAACTATTGATTACACCTAAAACATAACCTGATGCATTACAAATTTCAGGAATGATTCCTAAATATCGTAAAAATACATATGTTATATATGTAACTAATGTATTGATTCCTCCAACAATACAGAATTTAAAGAATCTAATCGTTTCTATCTTTTTCATTCCACAAAACACTTTCAATGTTAAAACGCGGTCTGTCTTTAACTTCCATATAAATTTTTCCAATGTATTCTCCAACTACACCTATACCTGTGAGCATACAACCAGAACAAAACCACATAGACAACATTAATGAAGCCCAACCAGGCACTGTATTTGCAAACAAATAAACATATATGACCCAACATAAAATTCCAAACGCTATAAAGAGGAACAAAATACCCAAATATAATACCAAATGTACAGGAGTAACAGAAAAACTCGTAATTCCATCAAAAGCAAAACTTATCATTTTTTTCAAAGGGTATTTGCTTTCTCCTGCAAAACGTTCCGAGCGATTATAATAAACTCTATCTGTCTTATAACCTATTAAAGGAACAATTCCACGCAAAAAAAGATTTCGCTCTCGATAAGAAAGTAGTTGGCAGAGAGCCCTCTTGCTCATCAAACGATAATCAGCATGATTGTAAACAGATTTCACTCCCATTTTTTTTATTAAAGAATAGAAAGCTAAAGCTGTATTTCTCTTAAACCATGTGTCTGTTGCTCGAGATGCTCTCACACCATAAACGATGTCATTACCTTCATAATATTTTAAAATCATATCACGAATGGCATTTACATCATCTTGAAGATCGGCATCTATTGTAACAGCGATATCACATTTCTTGCTAGCAATGGTCATTCCTGCCATAAGTGCATTTTGATGACCGACATTACAAGCCAAGTTTACACCACAAACATAACGATTTGCCGCATTTAGTTTTTTTATTAAAGACCATGTACTATCAGTAGATCCATCATTCACATATAAGATATATGATTCTGATGAAATCAGTTCTTCACTGATTAATTTTTCTATTACGCTTGTCAACTGTTTGGTTGTCTCTTCCAATACAGCCTCTTCCTTGAAACAAGGTACTACTATTGCCAATAAAACTTTATTCATTGCTATTTATTTTTTTAAATTATATACTTTAACATTTTCATTATAAACAAACCATAGATAGTCATACTGTTTACTTTTTCTACAGTTTTCCACTATAGAATCTACAGTTGTCTCTATAGTGATTTTATCTCTCTCTGGTATTTCTATAGTTCGGATATGTTTTGGGTACTCATAATTATACTTATATCTAACAGGCTCTCCACGTAAAAAGCCTTTACCGACATTGTATATAAAAGCACCTGCTTTTTTTCTAGAATAATTATCTACTTTTACCAAACATACACTTGTAGGTGGTTCTTTCATATTAGATATTATGTTGTCAGCCATAACCATTGGCTGATGGCCTGATTTGTAACTAATATAAAACTTATGGCTATCTGTTATTAATGTGGCTATAAAGAAGCTAACTATACAAGTATATCCAACTTTTGAAATTGTATGATAGTTAAAAATGAAGGCAAGAAGAATAAATTCAAATGTCAAATTTATAAATGGAGATATTTCGCCAGCTCTTGTAACTAAAGAAGGACCAGACAACCATATTATTATTAATCCTATATAAATAAACTCTTGCAAGTTTTTACGAACATAAACCAATGTTTTTTTGCACAAAAATAATAGCCAAACAATAGAAAATATAATTGTTAGGAATAGTGGTAAATAATTACGATAATAAACAGCAGTTGTATCAATAGGAATAATTCCTAAAAAGTAAAGAATACCAATATTCTTTAAAAACATTATTGGAGTCAATTTGTACCAACTATTGGGATCATCCATATTCGGAGCCTGCATATCAAAAAGTTGTGATGAGATTGGAGCCGCTACAGTTTTAACAAACTCTGTATTTTCAGACATACCAATCTGTCCAATAACTCCTGGTCGCATCATTAAATAAAGACTTAAGAAAATCAATATTGGAACTGATGCTAACATACATTTTTGAATAAAACGCTTCCAATTTTGAATTTGTGAGAAACGAAAGCATCCATAGGTGTTACGCTGCAAAATAAGTTCTTCGACAATAGGCCCCATTACGAACCATACAAAACCGTTTTCTTTTGAAAATGCTGCAACCACTCCCCAAAATAGCCAATTTACATAACGGTACTTACTACCTGATATATAGCACATTAATGATAACATACCAAAATATGCGGCTCCAACATTATGTACAGAGTCTATATTAAGTAAACTTCCCATAGATGTCGCTGAAATAATCAATGATAAAGAAGCAATCAAGGCTGTCTTCGTATTAATTTTCATTCTTATTAATAGGCGAAATACATTATAAGCCACAGCGGTTATACCAACACTATTAATGATATGGTTTATGTAGGGGAAAGACCATATAGCATAGTTAGCTATTACATATTTATAAATTTGATAAAGAGGACGCCAATAGAGGTGATTAGGAAGCAACAACTCTTTTAGAAGTTCAGAAGTTGTCATTCCTTCGCCCATGCCTTTTGACATTACCAATTCCCAATCATCAAAATTAGGCATCAAAACAAAAGTTCCGATACTCAATAGTATTGAAACTATTACAAATATTTTTTTTTCTTTCATTATTTTTTTTGTTTATTTAAACAATTCTGTGAAATCACTAAGCTTGGAACCATAATAGTCAGACTTTATTCTTCCTAATAACATAGACATTCTTATTGCTTTTGACAAAGACTCAACATCCTCTTTTTCTGCCAAATAACCATTTATTCCATCTTTTACAATTCTTTCTATTATAGGTATACATTTAAAAGCGGCAACAGGTGTTCCCAAATATAAAGATTCTATGAGCACATTTGGCAAACCTTCCCATCTTGAAGAAAGGACAAAGCAATCTGCGTAGCGTATAAACAGGTATGGATTTTGCTGAAATCCTAAACACTGTACATTATTTGTTAATTGATATTTTTCTATTAAGTTCCAAACTTGGTTATAATAGTTCTCATGAGGACCTTCTTTACTTCCAATAATCACTAGTTTAATGTTTTTTTCTTTTTCATACAATTTTGCAAAAGCTCTAATTAGTAAATCAAATCCCTTTTGGAAAGAAAAACGTCCAGATGCTACTATTATCTTGTTCTTTTCCCCCAAAAAAGGATTACTTGCCTCTACCAATTTCTCGGATATCATTTGAGTATCAATAGGATTTTCCAATGTCTTAATTATGTTAAATCTTGACTTTAGGAAAGAACGCATTTCTAACTCCATTTCCGATGTTTGGGCTATGATGGAATCTGCCAATGGATAAGTACATTTGATTAGCAGTTTTTGTTTCCGAGAGAAAGTAAAAAGATAATTTTCACATCTGATAATAAAATGGATCTTTTTGAAGATTTTCTTAAATGGCAATATCTTACTGCTCAAAAAAAATGTAGATGAAAATACGATATCAGGCTTCTTTTTTTTCAATAAGAAGAGAATTTTGATCATTAAAATTAGAGGATTTTTTTTCTCTAATTTAATGATAGAATAGTTGTTGGGGATGAAGGATTCGATTTTTGATACAACCTTTCCATTGGGAACTGTTACAAAAGTAACGTCATAAAATCTACGATCCAAACTTTTTCCAATGAGAACGGTCATACGTTCTGCACCACCGACACCATCTTGCAGAAATAAAAATACCTTTTTTTTCATTTTAAATAAGATTTTGAAATGAACATATCCTCTGGAGCTTGTTTGAGAATTTTGTATTTTTCTTTAGGATGCATTTCCTTGGAATTAAAATTATATTTTTTATTCCTTTCTATATATTCTTCCAACGAACATAGAATTTTAGCTGGATTTCCTCCAACTACGACATTGTCAGGAATGGATTTTGTAACAACACTTCCGGCAGCTACTAAAACATTATTACCTATTTTTACACCAGGCATAATCAAAGAACAATTGCCTAAATATACATAATCTCCTAATTCTACTTTTCCAAAGCAATCAAATCCACTTATAAATTTTCGAACAGCGCCACCTCCTCCATGCGTAAAAATTTGACTACCACGAGTTATTTGACAATGATTTCCTATTTTTATCAGATAAGGTTCCGACGTCCAAAAATGAGAAGATATAAAATTATCCTCACCTAACATAACACCAGCTCTACGAGCTTGCTTCTCCAAAGACCAAAAAAGTCTTCTATACCAAAAAAGAATTTTTTTTCCAAACATATTATACTTTACACAATAAAGATTTATGAAATATTTTACGAGTAAATGTTAAAGATAAAGCGACTCCATAAACAGGATAGAAGAATTCTGTATAGAATTCACGAGCATATATACCACAGAACAGTAGAGATACTATTGAAACTAAAGCTATTATCTTTATTACATAGTTTTCTTTAAATAGCACAATACCTTTTAAAACGTAGTATATAAAAGCAACCCACAAACAAGCCGCTACTAATCCCCCTTCACAAAGTTGAACCATATATTCTGTATGTAAAGGGAAATCCCCTCTAGTGACAAATTGGAAATTGGAAAGTCCAATACCTGTCAAAGGATTTTCCAAAAATAATTGCCATCCCATCAAATAATAATAAAGTCTATCGCCAACAATACTATCAAATATGGTTCCTGTTGAATTATTTTGTGTATAATATGAATCTTCATTTGCCTCCTTTGCTTCCATTGCACGTTGTACAAATGCACTATCCATAATATAAGGAGAAAGTACTAAAAATAATACAGAGAGCAAAAACAGAAAAATAACTGTTCTTGCAGAAAAGACTTTACCTTTTCCAGAATAATAAGCGATAATGCTTGCTATTAAAGTAATACCTAAGATTCCGAGACTGTTTCTTGATTGGGTTAAAACTATAACTATAAAAGGCAATGAATACAAACATAATAGCTTACTAAACGAAATTTTATTCAAAGCTGCATAATATGCAATATAGACACCTATAAAAGCAGATAATTGTCCAAGACCTGTAGCCCACATAACCCCAGACAACCTTCCTGTAGACATATTAGAAAATGCTAAAATAACTAACAGGTCTAACAAAAAGCATTTTACCAAGCATTTTATCGCTTTAGAAAAATCTATTGATGCCCAATATGCAAAGATACATATACAAGCATAAACTTTGAAACCATGAAATAAGTTTAACCCGCTCATGGATGGTACACCTTTAATTATTGCATTTGAATATTGGTAAATAGTTAGCAATAACCAAATGACCATAGGGATAGATGTAAGTATTTTCCTAAAATTGTTTTTTTGACAATAATACAAGAATACGATTGTATATAACATATCTACTAACGTAAAATGTCCTGATAGCCCTACCCCGGTAAACAATGGATCAGAAGCCAACAATGTAATGCATATTTTTTCTTGATTATTCAACTTTATAAAATTCATCTTTCCTGTATTTTTTTTCTTAACAACCTCAAGAATATAATAAAGTATTTATAATGGACTTTTAACTTTAAAAGGCCAGGATAATATTTTAAAGCAAGTATATAAGATTCTTTTGGAAAAATTCTTTGCCCACAAAATCCTCCATTGTTAAACTTTGCAACAAAACAATTAACATGCTCCCACTTATAATTATGAACAAGGCTTCTGTTTACAATATCTTTGTCAGCACTTACTTTATATCTTTCATCAAATCCATTTAACGCTTTAATGACTTCACGTCTCATCAGTATACTTTGATGACACACCATAAACCCTTTTAGGTTTGAAGGAGGAATCTGTACGTCAGGAATTTCTTTATCCTCTCTATCTGAAAAATGAATAATGTTTCCATAAACGCAGTCACATTCTGATTTCTTTAATTTCATCAAATCTAAGATTCCATTTGGCAATAAAAAATCATCAGAACCTAAATAGTAAATCCATTCATTTTTTGCTAATTTCCAACCTTTATTAAATGCATTATAAATTCCCGTGTCTTTTTCGGAGATATAACGGAAACGAGAATCTTCATCTACGTATTTCTTTACTATACTAACAGTATTATCTTTAGACAAGCCATCAACAACGATACACTCCCAATCTTGAAAGACTTGTTTTTTTATACTATCTAAAGCGCGTTGTATTGTTTTTTCTGAATTATAAGTCGCAACTATAATAGATACACTATTTTGCTTGTATTCCATATTCAATTAATTTTAATTTAAACAAAGAGAAATCTGAGAAGACTTTCCAATTATCTTTTATCCATTGTATTGGTAAATTCCACCATTTGGTTGATAAGAGAAATTTAATATCTTCTTCTTTGTAACGATAATCTATTATTTTAGCAGGCACTCCACCAACAATCGTATATGGTGGAACGTCTTTTGTTACAACAGCATGTGCTAGAACGACAGCACCATCACCGACATGTACTCCTCCAACAAGAAAAGCACCTTCTCCAATCCAACAATCAGAGCCAATTCTTACAGAATATTTTTTTTCATTGTCTACAGTTCTTAATTCTTCGAACCTTTGTTCGTTCGCAAAAGTCCCTCCATTCTGATTGTTTCCTTTATTCAAAGAATAAAAAGAAGGGCATGTTGATACATAAGGGTATTTATATGGATGCGTTCCAGAATTCGTTCGCACTAGTGGACCTATAGATGTAAAACGACCTACATCTCCGATAATTTTGCAATTACTGGAAATATAAGAACCAAAGCCTAAAATACCAGAAAATTCCGTGTTATCATGTATTTTGTTCATTCCTTCAAAAACACACGTTCCATAGAGTTTTACAGCTTTTCCGAAAGTACATTTTTTTCTATACTTCCATTGCTTACATTTTTGTTTTAAGAAAATAATACACATAGCTTTATCATTTAATCCAAATACCTGTAGCTTTCTGACTTAGCAATTTACGAATTTGAATCGTAAAAAATACCGAGTAAAAAAACGTTATTGCTATCATTGAAAATAAGACTCCATAACATCCTACGTAATTACCAAATACAATAGATAATGGAATATGTACTATCAAGCCAATAGTCGTAATATATGTTTGAAGCTTTACCGTGCCAATTCCATTAATAAGAAGTACTTGAAGTTGATCCCAAGAATATACTAATACATATATGGCTACAATAATTGTCATTGCAATTGGAATAGTCGTTTTATTGCCTATCCATAATTTATATACGACAGGAGAAACTAAAACCATAAGCAAAACGAGCAATGCTGCAATCCAAAATACCTTTTGCATTTTCTTATAAATTTTGTTCATCCACACATAATCTTTAATGGTATAAGCATCTGTAAAAGCAGGCCATAATGGTGTTAGTATAATATTGTATATCATCATGCCTACAGATATGTATTTGTATGCTATATTATATGATGTTACGTCATTGGGACCAGATAAATTCGAAATCAATACATTTGTCGTTTGGAATAATATGACGACTTGAATTTGAATCAAAAAGAACTTTACTCCTAAGCCAAAAAGGTTTCTAATATATTTTTTATCTATACTTCTTAGCGATGGAGAAATTCTTTTAAATCTGTTCCTGTATAATATCACTGATGATATGAATAATACCATCACTGGCATTGCGGCTATTGCGTACGCCAAAGCCGTCAATGAGGGGGGAATACATTTAGTTAGAATGTAAATTACTAGTAATGATAAAAAATTACCAATGACTGTAAATGCCGACGACAATGCTGTTTTTTGAAACGCAGCAACGACAGCTGTTATTACTTGAAATATCATTTGCATGCAAAAGAAAAAAACTAGTGCATGCATTGTTTTTGTTATCTCTGGGTTATATATAATATCAACATTAAGTATTTTAGCCCAATTAATATAAGGTACTGCTATTTCTAAAATTATGCAAAGTGGTAAGAATAAAATTACCATCATAAAATACGTAGTTGAAACCAAAGATTTACCCTTGCTCCATTCATTTAGAGCGATTGCCTCTGCCAATTTGTTTTTTAATCCCAACGTAAAACCTACGTCAAAAAAATTTAACCATAGCATTACACTTGACAGTGTAAGCCAAATACCATAAAGTTCACTTGATACATACCCTAAAGTCAGGGGTACTAACAGTAAGGAAACTATTATACTTACACCTTTTATAGCTAAAGATGCTATAATATTTTTCTTGACAGTTGCTGTTCTTGCATCTTTTGAATGTATCAAATCTAATAATTTTAAATTCATTGTTATCGAAAAAATCCATGAATATGTATAGAAAGTTCCTATATTCGCTTGTTATTATCTTATGTTTGAGACATTGCTTTTCTCTTTAATCTTTACTTACAAGCCTATCCCATTCATCATAATGAACCAAATAAGCAATATCCTGCTCATTATTCCAAATATGACTCTGCATGTTCCAATAAAAGAAATAACTTGTAGTACCATCTGTATTATTCTGTACAATATTATTACCAACCTTAGTGTAAAGCACAACATAGTCATCCTTTTTTACTGACACATTGGCAAATACATAGACATGCCTATTTCTATTTGAGATATTACCAGCATTGTCAAAGGTTGTATCCAAAACTAAGTAACTATTTAAATTACAGTTTTTCAAAACTCTAAGAACAAGACGTTCTTCGTCATTGCCCCTATCTAATATTTCCTGTATCTTTATATCCATATTTTCTACTCCTCATCTAACGAACAATAACTACTTTCCTCGTGTTTTATGTCATCATTGCTCTTCTTGTTACGATTGATATAATCCATATCATGGACTATAGATTTCGCTCCCATAATATCATCCAACCATTTCTTACAATCTGGATCTACTATTTCACCACGAATCACCTTGTCGACAAACTTCGATGCTTGCAATGGTTTGTCCTTACCTGAAAGGAGATTGTACTTATGGGCATTTTCAAAATTAGCATTATGCACATAACGACGTGCTAAATTTGGCTGAATGGCATTGGCTTTCTCAACCAAACCCCATATCTTTTGATTCATTGCCCATGCTGCGTTTTTCTTGTTGTTTTTCCTATTTAACTCACTATCAACATCATGGATTACATAATGCTCTATATGGAAAGCTGTCAGTATTTCCTGAAAGAATGGAATGTTAAATTTGGAACCTGTATTTAACACAAATACTTCTTCTTCAGGATAATATTCTTTTAATAAAGCCCTGTACACGATAGCCTCTGTATCTCCCTCAACCAATATCACCTTGTCGGCATAAAAAGACTCACAAATATGAGGATTGAAGCGATTGACCATCTGAACTCTTTCCTTACGTTCGTCATCCTTTCCGAAAACATCTTGCCCTACTTGATAAGTCTGTGTATTCTCTTGACCATCTTTCACAACTCTTATTAATGAAGAATGAGGTTTGGATATATCTATCATCAAAGGTGAATGGGTGGCACAAAGGATTTGGTATGGGCTGTTCTCTGCTAAATCGTAAAGACACTCACGGAGTTTAAAAGCGACTTTAGGATGCAAGAACAATTCAGGCTCTTCGTATAATATCAAGTACTCTTTCTTAGTTCCTGCGGAAAGATCCTTTAAGAATGTCACAAAATTGAACAGAGCCTGGCGAATAATTCCGTGACCATTCTGAAGGAATGTTTCCTTGCGTGATGCATTCGGACGTTCCACACTTATCGTGTGATTTTTCTTAAACAAATCCTCTATTTTGATATCGGAGGCGTTATTAGCCTCTATTCGCAAGGACAGATTAGAAAAGACAGATTGGAAATGCTCATTCAGTTCTGTGTTAAGTTTTTGCATTTCATCAGTACTGGTTATCGCATCCTCTAACTTCTGAATTTTATCTATTGCTTCCTTATATAAGTCTGGGTGAGAAGTACGTACCTGTTTTAAATAGCGTTCTTGCATAAGCTTGTTGACCTTTTCATTCAATGATTCCTCATCTTCCATTGCATTGATGGCAATTGGCTTAGGAGCTGCTTTTTGAAAAAGTGAGTCAAATCCTCCAAATCCACCTTTTATCCATTTCCCTTCTTGAGGAGAAAAAGAATATTTATCAAAACTTTTGTCCAAGACAGCCCAAACTTTCTTTATTTTGATTAAATTATCTTTATCAGTCCACTTCTTTACCCAATCAGGATCTTTCGACTTATAATCTTCGTCATTATCATCAATGTCCTCTTTGATGAACCAACCTTCCATTTCTATCGGTACACTTGTATTTTGATCATTAAAATCAGTCTTGTGAGCAACTTGTTTCGATGTCACAAAATACTCATAAGCTCGTAAGTATGTTGATTTGCCAACATTGTTCTGACCTATCAGAAACAAAATATTGGAATCTTCATACTTAATCTCATTATGTTCTCCCTTTAGACCACGGAAGTTCTTAATTATCAATTTATATAGTTTCATCGTTTATCGTAAATAACAAATATTCAACAACCCTACTTTTGCAACAAAATCTTGCATACGTTTCAAATCATCATTGCTATAATAATGCATTTGCCAAGGTATACTTAATCCTGTGGAATTAGATATTTCCTCCATGTATGGCCAATCCACCTCATAGAAAGAATGTCCCATTGTTACGATTTTGTCGATTTTAGACAAACTGCCAAAGAAATCTTGATTATGATAGATAATGGAAGTAGTATCTTTTATATGGTCATTCATCCATCTTATGATTTTCTCATAAGCATTTTGCTCAAATATCATATCTCCGTCATCATTGAAAGCATCCAGCGGATTACGATAATGGTTGTGTCCCAACACATATTCATCATCTTTCGCTAATCGAGAACCATGAATATGAAGTATCTGACTTTGCGGTATATGATAAATGGTTTCCAACGTATCAACATAATTGAATGTGAAGTAAAGGTCTTGTTTTGACAAATTCCATAAAGGAGTTGCAAATGATATATCTATGCTATCAACCCATTCATTGAATGCTTCTATAAATTCATCTACCGTCGGTTTGAATATTGAATCAGGAGAATCCTCTATAATAGCAGAGTCACGTAAGGAATGCTCCATGTCAAATTTATCATCTGGCTTACAAAAATCAAGAATTCGATTTTCGTCATATTCTCCCAATGCCTTCTCGACATCACCCCATAACTCTCTATTGTTACTAAAGAATACATCCATTAAATCAACCAACTGTCGATTACCATTGCTTAGGACAAAGGTCTTGAAGTCTGCATATCGAGACTTGATGTCGTGAGCAATGTCAAAGCCATTGCCTATTATATATAATGTTTGTGACATAGTTATTGTTATTTTAACAAAACGTAAATGCTCTGTAACCCAATACTGCTCTTGCACCAACGTAGCATTAACCACATGTTCTCAAGCAGTAACACCTATCTATGATTCTAAATAAAGTGGTTGGGATTTGTTCCCTACCGCAGTATCGCTCTGCGCTTGCCGTTACTCGCATGGGGATGTTTATATTTTCGTATCCTTACGATTCCATCTCGGACAAAATTACCTTTGGAGCTATTCCCGTCAAGGTTATAGCCGAGATTTTATGACCGCCATTAGCATCATTGATGACAACTCGATGTTTGTCCTGTATACTTCGCTAACAGAGGCAGTATGTTCCAAAATTGAACCAACTGAATTTTATTCCAATTCGCTGCTTTTAAAGATATTGCCGCTTGGTTATTCTCCCATTATCCGCTTCATCGCTGCCATCATACGAAGTTGTTTGGCTGTAGGTCCTTTCTGACCTTTCTCAGCCAAGTCAAGATAGAACTTGTAATTGCTTGACAAAGCCTCACGCAGTTCATCGGGCATGAGCATATGCCATTCTTGCTTTTCTTCGTCGCAATAGGTGGCAACCAAGTATAGTTTCTGGAGCTTGTACTGCGTCTTGCGCATCTTTCGTACGACATAGGTATTAGCACCGCCTTTGACAAACTCATCAATAATTTGCAACTCTTGCTTGTTGAGGTTACTCAATATCTCAATAGGACTATCGAGCAGTTCCTGCGCTACTCGGCGTGCCGTCTCGTCCTTCTTCAAGTTCGGACTAACATACAGGTCGAGTTTGTCGCACACCTTTAGCATATTTACTTTGGTGACACCTCCTACGAGTTGCACCAAGCGTATGCTGGAATCAAAAGTCTTTGTATCTGGTAAAACTATCATGTCTTATCTGTTATTCATGTCCATACAAATCCACATTGATATCGAATGGAGAATCAAAGTCCTTCAACATCGCATGCTTCGTATCTTTCTCCGAAAGGTTGACATCAATACCAATTTTGTCTATATCACCTCACTCACACTTACCTCATCCATAATCTTGCGCCACAAATCCTTTGTCATGGCGATAGTCGGAGATACGCTGAATTTATATTGCTTGCCAATTGAACGCAAGTTGTACACTACATTATGGCGACTTCGTTTTATTTGTTCTGTTTCATCAGCATTTCCTTCCTTGGTGATGATAGGAAACATATACTCTGTGTCGGAGGTATATTTGTCAGCTATCTGCTGCATAGCCTTGTCCCATTTGATGGTGACAGCAGGATTGTTGTCTGATGTATGGGAAATGTAGGTGAGCATTCCGTCTTTAACGTTGGATTTCTTCAGATATGCCATGTCCACATAGTTCATGCCTCTTGCATAAAGTGAGAACAGGAACATGTCTCGTGCGAAATCTTGCGACTTGTTAAGATCGAGAGTTCTCAAATAGCGCAGCTCGGCTATCGAGGGAAACTGTTGGACGGCAGATTTTGGCGATGGTGTCTTGTTTACCAGGCGAAAAATGTCTTGCTCTTGTATTTTGCCTCTTTTTACAGCTTGCTTATAGAATGTACACAATTGCGAAAGGTAGAAAGCGGTTGTAGATGCCGAAAGCCCCTGTGATTTCAGCCATATCTCGTAGTCCTGGACGAACAATTCGTCCCATTTGTCCATTGGTGTGGGCTTGTCGCCCATAAACATCAATAGACGATTGGCTGAATACTTGCGTGTCTCTGCGGTATGCTTTTTACCTTCTTTCGTAAGCTCGTCGATGATATTGTTTACAAAAGTTGCGAAATCGGTCATGGTATGATATATGAATCTTTAGAACAGATAATCATATTGCGAAAAGATTCTTTGATAATCATTCTCATATCTGGTCTTGTCGTTAGGACTAATATGAGGGCTTTTGATAATCTGTTCCATTTCTTGGAGTACCTTGCCTCCTTCGCGCATGATGGGGTCGAGGTGTTCCTTGAACTGTTCTATGAATGGTGAATAATAGTAGCCAATCTCCTCAATGATGAAGGAATAGATGTTCCATGTGTCATTGAAGGTAATGCGGTTGTGAGCCACCTCATCCAAGGCGTACTTTCTCAGATAGTCGATATTTTCTGCCTGCAACGCCACTTCCTTGTCATCTTTCACGGGATGGAAATAGCGGTCTATCAGCACTTGCCGCTCTTGCAGGTTGCGCTGGTAGAAGATATTCTCATGGGTGATTGAGGTTTTGCTTTGCTCCACTTCCTCAAAGTGCTCGGCATGAACACCGCTGATTGCTACACTCATTCCACCGATGTCCATCACCAAGCGGCGGTCTCGGTCAATTCGAATGATGTAGCCTTCCAATCCAGCCATCTCACCTGTGGTGATACGGAGGAGGATGCGGTTGCGAGCATAATAATGATAAGAGTGGAGAAGAAAACGGATGCGCTCAGGTGAAGTCTCCGCGACACGCATGAAGGGTTGCATCTGCGTATCGGGTATTTCTGCCACCTTGCCTGTGCTACAATTTTTGCATAGGCGAGCGTGTGGGAACTTCTGGTCGAGATAGGCTTGTATTTCTTCGGGAAACCCTTGGAAGAAGACCAGACCACTGACGGTCGGCACTTCCTGATGCTGCACCCTTTGCTTGCCAAGTTTCCTGAAATAGCGAACTGTCTTATGCACAAAATAGGTTCTGCCGTCATTCTCTAATAGCACTTCCAACTTCCTCACTTTACTGTTATGAACGAAGATGTAAGACCATGTTGTTCCGTCCGATTGACGACACTTCTTTATCGCAGAACCAGTCTTTGCGTCTGGCTCTGTAACGTGGTTGCCCTTTGGAGAAACAAGTTTCTCGTCGGCTGTAGAAAAAGAACTCGTACCATCCGGTTTCATAAATCCTGCTCTACTTTATGTCCTCAGCTGCAACCATACATGATGGTTGTATAAGCCTAGTCAATTTGTTATTGTCATGCATAATCTTAATCGTATATATGAGTGCTTGGCATGCAGCCTCTGCACTTGCATCATTATTTTACATTTGTCGCACACTCTTATGGTAAGAGAGTAAAAACAGCCGAATTGACCGCAAATCTGCCATTTGGAGAGTTCTTCCGAGGCAGATTTGCTAAACAATTGTGTTAAATTTGGGGAGTGACATATAGAAAATGATAAAATTTGACACGTAATCCAACTAATTTTCGTACTTTTGCACCAAGTTGTATCTCTTACCATAAGAAAGGGCGAAGTTTGCTAAACATTTTACCTTATCATTTCGGGGTGAGGCAAACATACCGATTTATTTACAACTCTTTCAAGATCTTTTTAATAATCCGCTCGTTGGCTTTGCTATCCAAACTTGAAACAGGACAAAATATGATCAGTTTCAAGGCGGGATTGCAAAATGGCTATAAAAAAAGAGAGTTTTCTGATTAGTCTTAACTTTTAGACCTAATCAGAAAACTCTCTATATAAAATATGTGTATTGTCAGCTTTTTTAAATTGTAGCTATGGTATTCTTTGACAATACAGAATCTGCTACACTCTTTATGACAAAACAGAATTCAGGCAATCTGTTGTCTTCATCACGAGACATGATGTTTGTGGAAATCTTTCGTAATTCTTCAGAAGATATGAAGTTGCCGTCTTCGTCGAACAAAATACTAAGGGCTGCCTTGCGGCGTTCTTTCAGCAAGTCACAATCCAAACGCAATGTTTCTATGTCTGCTTGTGCTTGGTCGTCTGTTGCTTGTACCCCTCCCACGACATCATATTGGAATGCTGTTTCGCACTCGGGCATTAATGGCGTATAATGCAAAGGCTTGTCAGCCTTGCTATCATCACAATGCCTAAGTGTCGGATCGTTTGTGGCAACTCCCATGAGGTTGGCATCATCATCGGTAATGCTACAAGTAAGCAAGAGGTTCTTATATTCACCCACCAATTCACGATGAGCACCCTTGGGAACGACATGCTCCACTGATTGTTTTCTGCCTTCCGAATCCTCGAATATGCGCAATCCACAATAGCAACATATTCCGCCTTGCTCATCGTACATCTGGTGCTTTAAGTCCCATAAATGGGGAATCACCTGGATGTCTCGAACCATCCTCCAAAGTTTGCGGCCTGTTAGTCCAGGATATACGTTCGGGTTGAGAAGACTCTGCTCGTCCAACTGCCGAGCTTGCAGCTCTGCTTCGTGACGGCGAACGACTTCTGTAGAATAATCTTTTCTTACAAGTCTCATCTTCCTATGATTTCTAAGCGTTTGATAATGGCACGGAGACGGACAAGTTCTGGTTGTGTCGGTTCTGTTTCCTTTTCCAGATTTGAAAGCAATGCCTTGGCTTTCTTGAGATCTTTTGCTGAAACACAGTCCTCTATAGCTTGTATTTGTTCCATCACCGCTGATGTGCGGTTGGCTGCTCCCATGTTTTCTGCAATAAGACTGTTGGCATCGATTCCGTATGTGCGGTGAACACTGAGGGTTCGCATACCATCATCTACGTGCATGCTATATACGATATTCTCCGGTTTGTTCTCTACTCCAGACAGTACCAATGGTGAATGGGTGCTGATGATAAACTGTACTCTCGGAAATGTCTTGCGGAATCGTGCAAGAACGGACTGCTCCAACTCGGGATGCAAGTGGAGGTCTATCTCGTCAATCACCACAATACCGGCAAGGTCGGTTGTTCTTCCGTTGCTCAGAAGTAATGAACGATATGCTATATCGAGTACCATAAAGAACAGACGCTTGTAACCTGCCGGAAGTTTGATAAACGATGGATTGCTTCCGTCACGTGTCTGTAGGCAAAGGCCGCTTTCTTCATATACACTGACAAAGAAATCTGTCACTTCGATATTCTTGTCGCCCTGCGAGAATTTTATCAGGCAATTGCGGATAGCCTGAACCTCGTCATCGTAGCGGGATTTCTCTCGTTCAGCATTTTCGAGGCGTGACTTGTGGAGTTTTATATCCTCATTGTATTCTTCTTCATTTACAATCCCCTGAGCCTTAGCATTCTCACAATTCTCTAATGCCTTTTTCTCTCCATCTACTGTACGATTTGCTCTGTCCCAAAGTGTCCAGATCATTGTGAGCCGATTTATCCAGATGTCGGAATAGGCTGTTTCTTCATCCCAACCAAGATAACCGAGGTTTCTTAAACTCATCTCTTTTTCGCTGAGCTTGGTCTCTTTGGTTACATGAGGAAAACCATCAGAGAAATAGGCAAACATTGGTAGCTGGTCTGTTTCTTTGATGCGATTCTTCAAACGCATGGATGCTTCTCCAAACTTACTTGGCTGCACCTTAAAGGTGGATGTGGAGGCATACATGTCCCAATCAAGGGAAACACCTTCGAATGTGGCACACGCATGTATGTTGACAAAAGAAAATGGCATCCCGGTCTTTGGGTCTCTTGTCAAATCTTCTGCCTTACTATAATCACGTGGCTTCAAATCTGGAAAACCTGCACCCAGATTGAGCGCTTTTTCTTCTTTGTCGCGTTTGAATGCAAAGCTGAGTGCCTTGTGGATGGCATGTATCAGCGTAGTCTTTCCTGTGCCGTTTTTGCCGAACAGCACTGTCAGCCCTGGGGCGAAAGTGATACGATAGTCACTGAAACAGCGGAAATTCTGTATATGAAGTTCATTTAACTGCATAATGTATTTCTTTATTATGTTAATCTTTATTTTGAGGTGTCTCCAATTCGTCAAAGCGGAGTAGTTCATTGATGTCCACTTCCAGAAGCTTTGCTATCTTCATGAATGTCTCCATCGGAGGTTGGGCATTATTCGTACACCACTTTGATACTGTCGTTGGAGCAACGCCAAGTGCTTCTGACAACCATTTGTTGGATTTACGCTTCTCGGCGAGCATCACCTTGATTCTGTTGATCGGTCTGTCCATTTTATGAATTCTAATAAATTATCGTGTGCAAAGTTACGCATATATTTTGTAATAATGTCGAAATTCTGCAATAAACACGATTTTTATAATATTTATTAGCGTTTTCGCCACTTTTACTCTATAAACGGGCTGTAATCACCTGTTGGATGATTTTCTTGTTGGCTTCATTGATGGTTGCTACGTCTATCGACTGCAAGTAAATCTGTGTGGTCTTGTAGGAGTTGTGTCCCATGCCCTCGCTGATGGTGGCTATCGGTATGTTCATGTGCAAAGCTACGCTTGCCCACGTGTGGCGTGCCACGTAGGTGGTCAGCGGTATCTTCAAGCCTACTATCTCACCGATTTTCTTCAGGTTGTAGTTCGTGTTGTGCTCTACCTTGCGGTATGCGGTGTATGGAGAGGATTCCTTGCCTGTCAGGATGGGCAGCAGATAAGGAGAGTCCTTGGTTTGCTCGGCATATTTGTCGATGATGGCTTGCATCGGTTTCATCCACTCGATATTGAGATTTTGGTGGGTCTTACGACGGTTGTAGTTCACCAAGCCACATTTCAAGTCGGTCTTCTTCAGGAACGCCATATCCACAAATGCCATGCCCCGGAGATAGAAGCTGAGAAGGAACAGGTCTCGCGCCTTGTCAAGGGAGGAACCTCTTGGCAAGTCCAATTTCTCTATTTTACGAATATCCTTTACAGTAATGGCACGTTTGGCAGTTCTCACGTTAGCGGTCTGCACGTGAGAAAAGAGGTCGTTGGGTGGAGCTTGCCCTGCTTCCACCGCCTTGTTATAGAGAGTGCGGAGGGTTCGCAGATAGAACGCCACGGTGTTTTGTCCGATACCTCTGTTGAACAGCCATGCTTGGTACATTTCCATCATCTCGCTGGTCATCTGAGAGAAGGTCAGGTCTTCTTGATGACGAAACTCCATAAATCGGTTAGCTGCATTAGCATAGTTGTTCTTGGTGCCGATGCACTGCATCTGCTCTTTCTTGGCTATCTGCTGGCGGAAGAAAGCAAAAACGCTCTGGCTCGGTGGCAGCTGCTGTATCTCCTTGGCAATGTCGTCAATGGTATAAGGGATACCCTCTGCATCCTTATCACGGATGATACGCTGCATCTGCTTCATCTCCCAATCTATCTGCGATTGGATTAGCTGTAGATGTGCCTGTCGGTTGTTGCGGTTAGAAACAATGATAGCCGACTTCTTGTCGTTCCACTCGTCAGGAAAGACATGATAGTCGGTACTGATCCAGCGCAGACTACGCTGGTGGATGAGGTGATAATACAATGTGCCTTCCTTTCCTGGCACCGAGGATGCTCTAAATTTTACTTTTACTGTTGCCATAAAACTTACTTTTTTATTTGTGAATAATGTTGCTTTTTGGTTATTTACACCTTATTATATATGTAAGCAACGGTATGGCAAGAATGTAGTTGTATATCAATAGCTATTTGGAGTCACTTCGTCGTTGTTGCCTCTATGGCTTGTATAGCAATAGAAGCTCTGTCTGTCGCCTCCTATGGATAGAGGCTATCTTATGTCTTCGGTATCTGCAAAAATCAAGATACTCCCTACGTATGTTTCTTTCGCCTTGCTCTATTTGCTGCAGGAGTCGGCTCTTGGGGTACTTTCCATTCCCTAATATCTTGTAGGGTCCGACATTATAGGCTAGTACGGCAAGGAGCAATGTGTCTCTTCCGTACTTTCTGAATAGGGTACAGAGTTTTCTCAGATCTGAGCGCAGCAGGGAGTCTGCCTGTTGAAAGCTCAGGTTCTTCCTGAACTTCTCGTGCGGCAATATCCGGTGTCCCCACCCGATATAGGGATAGTTGCGTTTGATGTCGTGCCACCCTTCATAATACTTGATGCACCGCACGGCTCGCTCAAAGGGTGGTAATGCAAAGATGCCCAAGTCTCTTTGGCTTGGGCTATCTGTTGTGGGTGTTTTGTTCTGTGCCATGATATTCTGGCACAGCAGCAAGAGTGCTATAATGATGTATGTCCGTATCTTTCCTGTCATGAATCTCGTTTTGTTTTACTTTGATGTATTGTCACTTGGCATTTTTCTTGTTGAATATCTCTGCTATCATGGCTTTCACATCCTCACCAACTTGCACGAAGTTCTTATAGAGGATGCGCTCACGTTCATCACGGCTTTTGAAGGTGTAGAACTTGGGCAGTGGCATGTATTCGCTTTCCTCCTTCTTGATGTCTGTCATATTGAAGTCGGTCTTGCAATAGAACTTGCTGGTCTTGAACTCGTCGCTTTCCTGTATGTTCATACTGCCATTCATGCCTGTCTTGGTCGCCACAAAGTCTCTTGCCGTCTGTCCGCAGATCCATCCTGTCGGCATGTCCGAGATTTTACTGGCTGGTACAAGACTGTCCATATTCTCATTCAGGTTGATGCTCGTCTTGTCTCTATCGATGGTCACGCCTTTCTTCAGTTGCACCACCTTTCCAAAAATGTCAGAGGATAGCCATTCCAGAGTTTCCTTGCTTCGTGCCGAACCGCTCACCACATTACCTACGGTGGTGATAATCTTCTGCATTCCCACCTTGCCGTAGTCTGCTTCCAACTGTGGCAGTTCCTGGAATCCCAAGGCTACGCTCACCTTGTTGCTTCGGGCTGTACCTATCAGTCGGTCTATTTTATGGAAGTAAAGTGTAGGCAACTCGTCCACGATGATACTCACAGGGATGTTCTTGCCTTGCCCTGTGTTTACTCGTGTTACCAAGCGGTTAAGAATAAGGGCGTTCAATGCTCCGATGATGCTCTCCATCTCAGGGTCATTGGCTATCAGCAGGTAGCTTGGATTCTTTGGATCGCTGACTTTCAGGTCAAAGTCATCACCGTCCTTGTGGAAGATCCAATAGCTTTCCTTGGTGGCAAGGCGTGAGGTGTAGACACGCAGTGTACCTATCATACCCTCCAACTGCTCCATTGCCTTGTTCTTCAAGGCGGTCTGGAACGGTCCCAATAAGGGTGCTACCTCATTGTCGGTCTCCAGCACATTGAAGATTGTCTGGTAACTTTCGTTCAAAAAACTAAGAATATGAGGCATATCGCTATACTTGCCCAACCAATAGGCTGGCTCCACTTCTTCTCCTGAATGGTTAAACACCTTTCCGGTCGGTTTCATCTGCATGGTCTTCGGGTCAAGTACTTTCTCTGCTATCAGCATCTTGCCGTCTTTGTCGTATGGCTCCTTACCATAGTTGATGAAAAAGTAGATACAGGCGGCGAGGAAGTTGACGGCTGAGGTCTGGAAGAACTGGTCGCTGCCGCCACCGCCTTCTTTCTTGCCTTTTTGCAGTGATTCCAGCAGTGTCTCTGCGGTCTCGCTCGCTGCTGCCAAGTTATTGATATACTTCTGCTGTATCGGGTTCACTCGCTTGGAGTATTCCACATCCACAAAGTTGATGATGTTGAACTTGCAGCCTTCTGGCAGTTTGCCCAACTGTTGGTTCTTCTTATAGTGGTAGTACAGTTTGGTTGCCAAGGTAGGGAACTTGTAGTCATAAACGACCATGGCAAAGCCTTTTGCACTGTGCTGACGGATGAATGGCTCGATGATGGAGAATGTCTTACCGCTACCAGGCGTACCCACTACCCAGGTGCCACGGAATGGGTTCACGATGTTCACCCATCCCTTGCGGAACTTGCCCTTATAGTAGTAGCGCATGGGTATATTCACGCTGTATTTGTTGTATTCCTCCTTTTGGCACTGCTCAAAACTCTCGTTTTCAAAATTGAAACGGTCTTTCATCAGTCCTTCCTTCAAGAACTTCGAGATGTTGTCCAAGGCGATATGCACCAATACCGTTCCGATGATGGTTGTCACCATATAGAGAATGGTGTTCAATCTTAGGGTATAGAGACGAGTGTCCATCGCATAGCCGAAGAGCCACACGGACAATATCAACAGCAGCACGCCACTCACCAAGGGGTACAGCACCTGCCTTCGGGCATCAAATTCCAAGTGTTTCTTGTTTCTCGTGCCTACACAGGTGATGCACACCAACAAGAACGTCACCACCTTGCTATAGACCAGGTTGCCGTCATGGTAGATGAACCACTGCTTGATGCGGTCGTGCAGGTCGCACACCACACCGCCAAAGCCGTCTATCGCCCTTGGGTCTATGGCATACTCAAAGAACTCCATCAACACGGATATGTAGATGACCGCCCTGAATATCTTGTAAAATCCTTGTAACTCCTTGCTTTCTTCCATAAATATTCTTAAATAATCAACCTATAAGTTGTATTTTTCAATTATTTGTTGTATCTTCGCACTATAAAACAATAAGATTATGACATTCGACCTGATTACAGAAAACGAGCACCTCTGGGCTGTCAGATATGATGACTGCCTCGACAACGTTCTTGACTCAATTCTTGGGCAATGGAACGATGTTACATGGTTGCGTAGCTTCTTTAAGCATAACATTGACGATTTGGCATCCTACTTCAAAATCACGGATGTCAATCAAGCCATCTATGATACAATTGAAGATAGCGAACGCTTGCAATGTCTCATCATGGATATTTCTCCAGATGCTGACCTTGACAAGATTTTCCGCCCATTGGAGAATAGTCGTACTTCGGAAATGCTGTTGGGCAAAGAGAAGGCACGCTTGCGTAATACGCCACGTCATGCTTCTTGGCTCCGCATCTATGCTATCAAACTCGAACCGGGTATTTACATTATCACTGGCGGTGCAATCAAGTTGACTCGTACTATGCAGGAACGTGAACATACTTTGGTTGAACTCGCCCGAATGGAAAAGGTGAGACGTTTCTTACTTGACAACGATATTGCCGACAAGGATTCCTTCATGGACTTCTTAAATGAAATCATATAGAAAGGAGGTTATTATGAGAACTACAAACGAAATTGTTTCCAAACTGAGAGAACATCAGTCTTCAACTCCATCCAAATGGCGTGAGAATGCAGAGTGGCGCATGGCTAACAAGTCATGGCTTCGTTATTCTCAGCACATTGCAATGATGATGCTCGACAAGATGGAGGAATTGGGTATGACCCAAAAGCGATTGTCTGAACTCATGGGCTGTAGCCAACAATATGTTTCCAAGGTACTCAAAGGACAGGAAAACCTATCCCTCGAAACCTTGGCTAAGATAGAGCGTTGTCTTAAACTGCCGATTCTGAACCACTTAGCGTAGCTCTATTTCAGAAAAATCGGATTGAAAGAGTCGGCTGACAGCACATCGCTGTAGTTTATCTTCAGTGATATGGTACGACCGCTGATTTGGTTCTCCGTCATTTCTATGGTTAATTGCTTGTCATTCGGGAATGTCATTTTCCGAATGACTATCACATTGCGGTAGCCATAGCGGAAACGCTTGGTCTGCTCCAACATGAAGACTGGATGCAACTCTACCATCTGTGAGTTGGTTGCCTTGGCGGTCTTCTTATCCGTCAGCTTCAATCGTATTTGGTCTATATCAAACGGCACGTCTGTTTTGTTCTCCACCGAGAAGTCCAGAAAGAAATAGTCACCTGACGAATAGATATTATTCAGTCGCATCACCATCTTGTGGGCTTTGGTCTTCACATTGTTCACATGGGCTTCCGAACTCCAAATCTGTCTGGCATAACGAGCCATGTCAGTGGAGGACAAGGTTACCGCAGGGTTGTTATAGGCATTCTTTTCTATCTGTTGTATCTCCTTATCCGTCACTGCCTCTTGCAATCTTGTTGTATAGAGTAGCGCATACTGGGTGCGATAGCGTTCCGTCACGATGGTTACGATGGCAAGCACTTCACCATCTTCATGCAGTCCCTCCTTGGGCTTCAGTCGCACGGTATTGTTGATGGGTTGGTCTCCTGCTATCTTGTCGGTGGATATATCCACAAAGCGGATGGGTTCGCTTGCCGTAATGACCGTAGTCACTTGCTCGTTCACAGTCAGTTGCTCCATTTCCTGGTAGGTGCAGGGCTGATAGCTCTCCGCACAGGTCTGTTGTGCCATCATCGGTATGGCAGATATAGCGCACATCATCAGTGCGCCAATGGTCTTCTTGATATTCATATTCGTATTCTTTGGATGTTGATGTTTATTTACTCTTGGTATCTTTGCTGTTTATCAGATACACAAAGGTGCCATATTTCAGTTTCACTTTATTCTTCTTGATAGCCTTGCCTATGGCATTGCTTGTTTTCTGATAAGCATTCTGCATGGTCTGCATGCCCCATTGTGAAAAGCTGCTGCCAGTATTGGTGGTGTTCATATCCACATTGCCGGTCACGGCTCCGCTTGCCACATCCTTGCTGGTCTCACGGAACTGGCTGCTTGGCACATACAAGCCTTCCATGCCGTCTGTGTCATAGAGTGATAGGTTGATTTTCACTATCTCGTCATCCACCAGCACACTTTTTACCGTGCCTTTCACTCGTTGCGAACTGAAACCGCTCATGGTGGCATACAGGTATGCGCCTTTCTTCACCACCATTTCACCGATTTCCACATCATCTAACAGTCTCAAACGTACACGGCTTCCATCCACGGCTTTCACATTCTCGTCAATGATAGCCTTTATCAGTGTCGGCTCTTTCTCATTTACTCCCAAGGTATTGAAGTAATCCGATGATGTCTTCACCTTTTTCACCACTTCACTTGGCTTGTCATTCTCGTCAGTTTCCTTTCGGGCATTCTCATTCACCTTGATTTTGCCCTCAATGTTGATACCGCCCTTGGCTGTAGCTGTTGTTTCATCGGATGCTGTTGCTGAAGACGATGAGTTCTGTTGCGTGGCTTGCTGTCCCTTCAGCCTTGCTTCGGCAAGTGCCTTGTTCAGCTCTGCCAACGCCTCGTTCTCTCTTTGTCGCTCATGGGCTTCTTGCGCTTCTCTCTGTTTTTCCATTTCTGCTTGCCTCTTGGCTTCGGCATCCAACTGTTGCAGTTCTGCATCCGAATACTTGCTTTGGTATTCTTCTTTTTCTTGCTCATTGTCTCGGTCTATATTTTCCACGGCACTATGGTCTTCTATCTTGCCGTAGGCGTTCAACATGTTCTCATACTTTCCTCCAATACCGTCACCGCCCTTGATATGGGCTTGTGGCAGGTTCGGATTCAGATATTCCGTGGTCTGCATATTGGCATCCTTCTTCTCCGCCACCTTGGTATCAAAGAGGTCGAAGATAAAGTAGGAGGCACCGAGCAGTGGAAGATAGACAATCGCAGGTAGCATGTACTTGGGTTGTCTGAAATTGATTCTTTCTGTCAGCTTCATCGTTATTTGTCTTTATGAGGATGGCGTGCATCCTCATTGGTTCTTACTATGTTCTTTGCATTCCCCATATTCTGATGGCGAGCCTTTATCAGCGAGTCCTGTCTCTCCGTGGCGGTGCGTCGCTCTCCCTGATAGTGATAAGCTCTTGCCATGCGATAGATGTTGAAACTGAAACTCACACCTACAAAACCGAACACGATGACCAGGAACAGTGTCTTATGCAGGTCGGCAAACCTCTGTACCTTAGCTGCGGCCTTGTCGATTCTGCACATCCTGGCAAACTTTCTTCCGGCTCTCACGTCTCGCTCATAGCGTTCCTTGTATTTTGGGTCGTCCTTGTCGGGCATCTTCTCCCCAATGAGCATCTGCTTAAATCCTTTTGTGTTCATCGTTATTTTTTTTACCTTTTTACTTCTTTACCCTTTTACCTTTAATAGTTCGACTTTGTCTTCTGGTCAATATCCTTGTTGAGCAAGGTTCGCCAGTTCACTATCAGCAATCCATGTGGGTTGTTGT
>ERZ1034973.106-NODE-106-length-54330-cov-78.425205_pt1 | contig 54330 bp, 32 predicted proteins | sample MGYA00520686_ERZ1034973 | MGnify/ENA primary metagenome ERZ1034973 (study PRJEB33766, sample SAMN09781775) | gut metagenome | biome: gut microbiome | host: Homo sapiens | place: Madagascar | study: EMG produced TPA metagenomics assembly of the PRJNA485056 data...
GTTATTTCTAATTTGCCGCAAAGATACGACTTTTCCTCGTAACTTCCAAGGTTTTTGGGGAAAAATGTAGGGATGATGATAATGAAAATGAGGGTTTCAACATAAAGTTACCTTCAGAAATAGCTTCTCAAAAATAACAATTAAAATTTCATTCTCCTTTCACAATCATCAGAATATACTTATAATCAGTTGCTTAAGTGTGAAAGGAGAATTCTCTGAAACAACAATAATAATCAGCAGAAAGGACTATTAATATAAGGAGAAGGAAACTTAGTCTAAAGGAGAAAGCAACTTAGTCTAAGGGAGAAAGCAACTATCACAAAAGGAATAGAAAAGGCTTCTTTGTATCGGATGACCCGGGTCATCCATATAGATGACGGTAGTGAGCCATATAGATGCCCCGAGTCATCCATATAGACGAACTTAGTCGTCCAGCCGATAACTCACCCCTTTTCTCCTGCCAACATCTATCCCTCATCCTTCTGGTTACTATCCTTTATCCCAGCATTCATAACAAAGACACCCACTATTCATTATCAAAACACCCACTATTCCCTATTGGAGCAAGGCACACCGCCATATTTAAGTTTAGCCATCAATTACCATCTCAAATTAAAGAGATTTTTCCTTTCACACTTAACTCTCTTATTTTCAATGCAATCCACATTTCGTGAAAGGAGATTTATGATTCACCTTAAATATTTCTAACTGTACGGTTGAAACGAAAAAAGGCAGCTCTCGGAATGCGAGAGCCGCCTTTTAATTATGAACACACACAACATATATGTGTGTACTATTTGTACAAAATGTTATTTCACTTCAACGAAGGCATAAGCACCTGTGATATCATTAAAGTAGATGTTATATGTACCTGCAGGAACAGAAATGTTGCTGCTGCCACCAGAAGTGATAAGAGTACCCTTACTCTCATATTTCTGACCTTCAGCAAAACCCCAGTTACCATCATCGCGCCACTTGTGATCAGCACGGATCTTCAAGCCACCAGCAGGAATCTCTTGCTTGGCAAGATACCAATTGTGAGGAGCCACTTGCTTCAAGTCGATGTCATCACCTTCATTCCACTTGCCACCTACACCTATCAGGCTAACATTCTTAAACTCTGTTGGATTCTGGTTGGCAAGTTTTGTCCACTTATAAGTCATGGTAGAGAAGTCGGCTGTGAATGTATAGTAAGCACCCTTCTCTGGGCAAACGATAGCACCACCACCGGCCTTCAACTTACCCTCAGCTGTATTTACGCCATCACCAGAAGCAGAACCAAAGGCATTATCCCATTTACCAAAGTCACTGCCGAGCCAAATCTTCATGTTAGCATCACCTGTCCACTTCGTAGTAAAGTTCTGAACCATAGCAGTCTCAGCTGTCATCAAGCAAGACATGTTTTGGTCGCTCCAACTTTGCAAAGCACCTACAAGATAGTATTCTGGTGCGATTTGTTTGATGGAATAAGTGTAGTCCATCATATTGATTGTCATCTGATAGATACCAGCCTTTGCAATCTTACCTGCGTTAGCCTTTTCGCCTTTTGAAGTGGTAGTGAGAAGTGTACCGCTCATTGCGTCGTCACCATCTTTTTCTACACCAACAACACCCTTAGGATTGTTTTCTACTGCCCAAATATTACCTGCATCTACATTACCCTGAGGAATAATCTTCCAGTATTGGTTATCGTCTGTTGTAGTAAACATAATGGTAAATACTGGATCCTCATAAACGTCTGCGTCTGAGTGGGTGAATTTGAATTTGGTGTCCAAACTCCAATCTGTCATTTGTCCAACCAGATAGTAGTTAGTGTCAATGAATGGAGCCTTTGGAGTCATTACAAGGTTTATCTTACCAGCATCGATAAGAACAGCCTGACCATCTTTGACTGCGTTTACATAAACCTGAGCATCAAAAGTGCGGGCTGTAGGACGCTTGCCGTAAGCTGATTCTACAACAGGTGCGAGGTCTGCTACTGCACCCTTACCATTAAGGTCAGTATTGACAGTTGTCTTGGTTGCATTCTCTACACCCTGAGGAGTAAGCTCCAAGCGGGCATTTGCCAAAGTAAAACCTTCAGGAAGAGCTGCGCTGCTTAAAGAGAAGGTGTTGACACTATCTGTAGTCACACTGGCAAAGTCGATGGCCTGAGCTGCTGTTGCAGTAAAGCCAGGAATTGTAATGGCATCTTCCTGTGGGTTAGTCTGAGGATCTGCCCAGTCTTTGAAATCTTCGCTGCAGGACCCCATGAAGAGGCCTGCAAGTGCGATAGAGATATATAATGATAACTTTTTCATTTTACTTCGATTTTAAATCGTTATTTACTTGATTTCACCAGTTCCCTTAGCGAAGTTGAGGTGAACCTGCTGACCTACATTACCTGTAGCTCTATCCTGGTCGCCGCCTGTTGCACGGTACTTGATCTTACCGTCTAATGTGACGAACTCAGAATGCCACCAGTCGTGTCCAGGAATCTTAACGTACATACGTACACCCTTATCAGTACCAGCAGGAACTGAACCTACGAATGCAGGAGATACGAATTCTCCGTCCTTGGTTGTAGGTACGGTGAATGACCAGCCTTCAGCTTCCTCTGCGAAATCGTCGCTACCAGCTGCAGGACCAATGAGCCAGATTGTTGGCTTGTTGAACTGAACGTCATAGTGGATTTCACGGTTTACAACTGATGTTGTAACGATTACCAGATACCAGCCTGGGTTCTTGGAAGCGATATTGCCTCCATTGTCAATGATGTCGTCCTTGCAGTCGCCGGAAACAGTGATGCCAGCATAACCAACTTCGCTATTATTCCATTCTGCTGCAGTATTGAACTTGATACCGCTATCGTCGATATAGACAAGATGCCAGAATGTATCCTCTGTACCATAAACTTGAACCATATCGAAGCAATTGTCCCATTTCCAATCACAGAAGTTGCCTACAGTATATACATGGCTAGGCAAGTTGACTGGTGGCAATGAGAACAAGAGGTGAATCTGGTTGAGTGAAACTACATTAGAAAGAATCTCTGTTCCCTCTACAACATTACCATTACTGGTCACAATATTTGCCTTCAAACGGAAGTAAGCTTTTATGTCCATAGGGAAATCAGCCTCAGTCTTGCCTTTTTGCACATAGATGTTAGTCAAGGTACTTGCCAATGAAGCTGCATCAATTGCAACCTTGGCACTGTTGCTGGTTTCTGAAAGCTCAACAGCATCAGTCATATTTTCATCAGTTGCAACCTGTACTGTATATTGAACGCTAGCTGTATAGCCATAGTTAGGCTGTGAGCAGGTCAACATAATCTTAGACGAATTCGCCAGGTCGATTGGTGTATTCACCAATGCTGGAGTATTCAATTTGAACTCTGTTGGTGTCTGAATAGACGGATTAGAGTCATTGTCGTCGCTACAAGCTGTCATGAGAGTTAAACTCATGACAACGAGTAGAGCTGATTTAATTATATTTTTCATAATGAATTTCTTTTTATGTTTGCGAATTAATATCCAGGGTTCTGAATCAGATTCTTGTTAGATGTCAACTCGTTGGTTGGGATAGCAAAGATATTCAAATCTTTAGAGAAGTTACGGCCTTCCTTGGTGCCGCCCTTCCACTGCCAGTTGTAGTTGACATTGCCACCATAACGGTTGAAACGGATCAGATCCATACGACGGCGACCCTCGAAGTAGAACTCACGGCTCCATTCATCGCAGATATCGTTCAGAGAATAGCTCTTGTCTTCACGGGTAGTGGCATTTGCACGCTTGCGGATAGCATTGATAGCTGCTGTACCTTCAGCTGTAGTCTCTCCACCATTGAGGCGGGCATCAGCCTCTGCAAAGTTCAGATAAGCCTCTGCTGCACGCATCAGGAAGTAGTCTGCATCTGGGAATGTAGCATCATGACCTGCACTACCGTCTGTCTTGAAGTTGGTAAACTTAGCAACACCGAAACCGCTCTTGAAAGTAGAAACGTCCTCATTATCCAATGTACGGTTTACACCGCAGAAGAGAGCACGGTCGTCACCGGCAGCTTCTGCTGTAGCGTAGCTTTCAAGATTTGGAACGTTACCAGTAGGGAAGAACTTCTTCACCAAGTCAGGACGAGCGCGGTTACCACCCCAAGCCTGGTCAGTACCATTGGTAGCTGAAGGGTTGTTTGGATTTGCGTGCATATCTTGATCGTAGGTAGAAGCCAACAGGAAGAGTGTTGAACACCAGCTTGTGGTCTTCAAACCATCCTGCAAGAGAGGGAAGATACCCTCGTAAGCTGCATCAGTCTCACCGTTATCGCCCATGAAGAGCATCTGGTAAGCACTCCAGCCGTTTACGCTTGTGGTGTTCAGCTTATAAGATGAATCCATCACCTTCTTGGCGTATTCCTTTGCCTTTTCCCACTGAGCTGTGCCAGTATAAACCTCTGCATTGAGGTAGAGGCGGGAGAGAAGCAACCAGCATGCAGCCTTATCTACACGGCCGTAACCGGCATCTGATGACTTCTTAGCCTTTGCTTCAGAAAGGTTTGGTTCTATTTCAAGAAGCTCCTTCTCGAGCCATTCGTAAGTCTGTGCTCTGGTATATCTTTCAGGCTTGGTCAATGGCTGAAGTGTAAATGGGATGTTGCCCCATGCATCCATCAAGCTATAGTATTCGTATGCTCTCAGGAAGCGAACCTCAGCAAGCTTGGTTGCATCCTGATCTCCTGCTTCAGCAAGATACTGGTTGCAATAAGCAATACCAGTTGTAATACGGGCGTACAAACCGGTCAACATTGGGTTTGTGGCATTGTAGTTATTATAGCAGAAGCCGGCAATACCATCATCACCCCAACCGCAGATAGCTTCATCGGTTGTGAGCTCGTTTGCATTGAATGTCTGGCGTACAAAACCAGATGTACCACCATCAATACCATCAATGTCGCAATCGCCATTAGCACCACCATTACCAGCCATGGCAAAGTTAGCGTAGCACTTGTTGAAAAGGCCATCGATGTTAAGGTTTGTCTGGATGTTTGGGTTAATCGGAGTAACGTCCAAATCACCGACACATGATGTTGTTGTTCCCATTGTAAGCAGGAGTGCTGCTACAGGAACAATATTTTTAATATATTTTTTCATAATTGATATCCTTTCTTATTAGAAATTCAAGCTAAGACCAACTACTACAGAGAATGGACGTGGGTAGAGGTTGTTGTCATAACCATCGCCTACTTCTGGATCCAAACCGTCATAATTGGTTATTGTGAATACATTTGATGCAGTAGCGTATGCACGACCTGAAAGTCCATGCCAGCCGCTTGACTTAAACAGGTTGTTGAAGCTGTAACCCAATGTGATGTTGTCACACTTCAGGAATGAAGCGTTCTTCACATAGTAGTCAGACAACTTAGAAGTGATTTCGTAGGTCTGCCAGTTTCTCTCAACTGTACTCTTCAAACGGTTAGAGAAGTACTTCAAAGAGTTAGAGAACCACTCACCTGTATTCATGTTACTCATGCCCTGCTCAACATTGTTATATACATAGTTGCCGAGGCTTGCACGCAAAGAGAAACCGAAGTCCCAGTTCTTGTATTCCAGGCGAGAAGAGAAGCCCATGGTTACAGGAGCTGCTGGGCTCTTGTAGAGATACTTATCGCTTTCATTGATCTTACCGTCACCGTTACGGTCAACTACGCAGTTCTCAATTGGCTTGCCGTTCTTGTCGTAAACCTGCTGGTAAACATAGTATGAGTTCATTGCATAACCCACCTGGTTAGCCTGCAGATAAGCACCAGAACCATCACCTACCTTGATGTTTGTATTAACAACAGGAGCACCATTCTCTGATACACCATTCAAGTCGGTAATCTCGTTCTTGTTGTAAGTGAAGTTGTATGTCATGGTCCAGAACCAGTCCTTGGTCTGGATAGCACGCCAGGTAATAGCTGCTTCAACACCGGTATTCTTCAAGGAACCGATGTTCTGCCATGCCTGGTTCTTGTAACCTGCCATAGAAGGAAGTGGAGCATAGTTCAACAAGTCGGTAGTCTTTCTGTAGTACCAATCTACGCTACCAGACAATCTCTGATCCATGATGCCCCAGTCCAAACCTACGTTGTAGGTAGTGGTTGTTTCCCACTTCAAGTCAGGACGGTAGTTGTTTGGTCTGTAGAGCTCACCTGTACCAGTAACAGGATAGAAACCGTTTGTACCAGTGCTGATAGCATAAGAAGGAATCCACTCATAGTCACCGATAGAACCAGCCTGCTGACCTGTCTTACCATAACCCAGACGGAGTTTCAAGTCAGACAACCAGTTAGCGTTCTTCAGGAATGCCTCTTCGTTAGCCTTCCATGCAAAGGCGAATGATGGGAACCATGCCCAGTGCTCCTTGAAACGTGAAGAACCATCATCACGAACGGTTGCTGTCAGGAAGTAACGGTCGAGCAATGTATAGTTGGCACGTCCGAAGAAAGATACCAGGTAGCTTTCGCTCTTCTCGCTATATGGAGTATGAGGACGCTCTGTGCCAGCAAGACTTGCATCGTTATTTGTTTCAGGATAATAACCTACATAGTCATTGTTCTTGCTGCGCCAGAAGTGCTGCCACTCATAACCAGCCATGATGTCGAAGTGATGAATCTTGTTGAAATCCTTGTAGTACTGAGCGTAAGCACTCAAAGAGAGGTTGCGCTTCAGAATTTCCTCACCACCGTAGCTGCCATAGTACAATGCGTTTGTGCAAGATGTTGCAAATGACTGGCTCTGGCGACCCTTTGAGATATCTGCACCCAAGGTAGCATGCAATCTCAAGTCCTCGAAACCGTGTACCTTATAGTCGATGTCTGCACTACCGATGAATGAACGGCTGTGAGCAATCTGACTGCCCTGATCCAGCAAAGACAGAGGGTTAGGCATCTGTGTGGTGCTGTCAAAAGTGAAAGGCCATGAATTGTCACCATACTCTGCTTTCTTTGACCACTGGAAATAGCCACCATAGTTCTTGAGTGTCTGGTCCAGGAGACTGTTGCCATCTTTGTCTCTAAGCTGATTCTTGTGATATTCAGATGTAAAGTTGTATGGATCCTGAGTTGGGTCCATTCTTACAGCTGATGAAACTACAGAACCATCTGTATATAAGGTTCTGGCATACATACCCTTGGCATTCAAGTTCAATGTCAAGTGATCCTGGAAGAATGATGGGTTCAAGTTCAAAGATGCTGTAGCACGCTTGAAGTCTGATGTCTTGACGATACCCTGCTGGTCTGTATAACCTACAGAAACACGGTATGGGAGAGACTTAGCTGCGCCAGAAACTGTAATGTTGTGGTCGTGGCTGATAGCTGTACGGTAAATCAGGTCCTGCCAGTTGGTGTTGGCTGTACCCAGTGCGCTATAAGCTTCACTGTCTTTGCCATACAGTCTTTCCACATTTGCACGGAACTCGTCTGCGCTAAGAACATCAATAGTGTTCTTCTTTTCGCTTATGGTTACGCTACCAGAGTAAGAAACGGTAGGCTTCTGACCCTTGCGACCCTTCTTGGTTGTAATGATGATGACACCGTTAGAACCACGGGAACCGTAGATAGCAGTTGCAGAAGCATCCTTCAAGACACTGAAAGACTCAATATCCTGTGGGTTTACTACAGAAAGGAGGTTAGAAAGACCCTTTACACCATCGTTGTCCATTGCCAGACCATCGATAACGATCAATGGGTCGTTAGATGCGTTCAAAGAAGAACCACCACGAACACGGATCTTGGCACCACCACCAGGAGTACCGTCGTTGCTGGTAATGTTTACACCGGCAACCTTACCAGTAAGCATGTCCTGTGCGTTGACAACCACACCCTTGTTCTTAGAGTCTGGCTTGATAGCTGTAACAGAACCGGTTAAGTCAGACTTCTTAGCCACACCATAACCGATGACTACGACCTCATTCAAAGACTTAGAGTCATCCTGCAAGGTAATGCTCATTTCTTTAGAAGCCTTCACGGTCTGTGGAGTCATTCCCAGATAAGTGAAAGTAAGATTGGTACCTGGAGCTGCGTCAACAGAGAAGTTACCATCCATGTCGGTAATACCTACTGCCTTACCGTTCACTGTAATGGTAGCACCCATGACAGGCTCACCGGAAGCATCCTTCACATGTCCCTTAATCGCATTAGTCTGCGCAAAGGAACTCACCGTCAGAAGCAGACCACCTGCGAGGGTCAATGCTCTGAGAGGTAATTTAATTTTTACCTGCTTCATCATTTGCTTGATTTTTAAGTTTATGTTTATACTATTGTTATTCTTAAAATGAATATTCTGCTTTTAGTCTCTGGCCTGTTTATGTAAAGAGGTCGAGTTGTCTAATTGTTTATTCTTTCTGGGTGCAAAATTAAAGTCTTTTTCGATACGATGTACTATTTTTCAGTTAATTCCGTTATTTCTTATGCGCAAACGTTTGCATTCCTTTTGCTTGATTTAGGTCAACAAAAAAGGTACAAAATAGCGGATATTTGCCTAAATTTGCAGCGTGATTTAAGATAACATGAACGAAAATAACAACATAACAATGAAAGATATAGCTCGCGAACTGGGAGTCAGTGTTGCTACAGTGAGCCGGGCATTGAAGGACAGTCCTAGAATCAGTGCTGCCCAGAAGGAGCGTATTCAGACTTTTGCGCGTGAACATAATTTCTTTCCGAACATGCTTGGTGAGGCTTTGCGCCATAGCAAGGTACAGCCGATGAAGGTCATCGGAGTCATTGTGCCGGAGTTCGTACATTATTATTTTATGTCCGTTCTTTCGGGCATAGAGGAGGAGGCGAGAGCCCGCGGATATCGTGTGATGGTGGCACAGAGTAACGAAAGATACGACAAGGAAGTGGCCATCTGCGAGGACTTCTATAAGAATAAGGTATGCGGTATCATCGTATCACAGGCGAAGGATACCAAGCAGTACGCCCATTTCGAGAAGTTGATGAACAATGGCGTGCCTCTCGTCTTCTACGATAGAATCTGTACGGGCGTGAACTGCTCCCGAGTGGTAGTAGATGACTATATGGGCGCCTTTACCGCCGTTACCCATCTGGTGGATACGGGCTGCAAGAAGATAGCCTTCTACGGTTCGCCGATGAATATGGAAATCTCCAAGAACCGTTATAACGGTTATCATGATGCACTGGTGAAACATGGATTGACGGAGAACCCCGACTGGGTGAGAATCTGTGACAACCGTGCCCAGGCAGAGGTGCTTACACCAGAGATATTGAGGGAGGAAAATCATCCGGATGCTTTCTTCGCCATCAATGATGATACGGCGATAGGCATTCTCTATACTGCCAAGCGAATGGGCTTCGATGTGCCGAATGACATCAGTATCTGCGGCTTTACCAATGGCGACAGAGCCAAGGCTTGCGATCCGATGCTCACTACGGTAGAACAGCGTGGAGTGGCAGTAGGCGAAGAGGCTGCCAATATTCTCATCGGACTGGTGGAAGGATCCAATCCTACGCATGACGTTGAGAAGCGAGTGGTAAGGACTCGTCTGGTGGTAAGAGGAACTACCCGATAACTTTGAACTTTGAGCTTTGAACATTGAACTTTATAAACGGATCTAATAACCTAATGTCCTTTGTAAATTTCAATGTTCAAAAATCAAAGTAAGGGTAATCATAAAGTTCAAAATTCAATGTTCAAAATTCAAAGTATAACAATATGACACAAAAACCTGATTTAAGTTTCTGGAAGCTCTGGAACCTGAGCTTCGGATTCTTCGGAGTGCAGATTGCCTACGCTCTTCAGAGCGCCAACATCTCCCGAATCTTTGCAACGTTGGGTGCTGATCCACACAACTTGAGTTATTTCTGGATTCTCCCTCCATTGATGGGAATCCTGGTTCAGCCTATCGTGGGCACGTTGAGCGATAAGACGTGGTGCCGCTTCGGTCGCCGCATCCCTTATCTCTTTGTGGGTGCTACGATTGCCGTCCTGGTGATGTGCCTGCTGCCGAATGCCGGTTCGCTCGGACTGACCGTGAGCGGTGCGATGCTCTTCGGACTGATAGCGCTGATGTTCCTCGATACGAGCATCAACATGGCGATGCAGCCGTTCAAGATGCTGGTAGGCGATATGGTAAATGAAAAACAGAAGGCAAAGGCTTACTCTATCCAGAGTTTCCTCTGCAATGCCGGTTCTGTAGCCGGATATATCTTCCCATTCCTCTTTACCTTCCTGGGTATCAAGAATGTTGCCGAAGAGGGCGTGGTGCCTGATTCTGTAATATGGTCGTTCTACGTGGGCGCTGCCATCCTCATCCTCTGTGTCATCTATACCACGATGAAGGTGAAGGAGTGGAATCCTCAGCAGTATGCTGCCTATAATGGTGTAGCTGGCGAGGTAGAAAAGGAAGAAGAGGGCAAGGCAGACTGGATTACCCTCTTGAAAAACGCACCTTCTACTTTCTGGAAGGTGGGTCTGGTTCAGTTCTTCTGCTGGGCTGCTTTCCTTTATCTCTGGAACTATTCTACAGGTGCCATCGCCGAGACCGTATGGAATACCACCGATCCTAAGTCGGCAGAGTTCCAGGCGGCAGGCAACTGGGTAGGCATCCTCTTTGCCGTTCAGGCAGTAGGTAGTGTGCTCTGGGCAGTGGTTCTTCCTCAGTTCAAGAATACCAAGATGGCTTATAGTGTGAGCTTGATTATAGGTGGTGTGGGCTTCGCTCTCATCCCATTCCTGCACGATCAGTATCTGCAGTTTATTCCATTCCTGATGATTGGTGCCGGCTGGGCTGCCATGTTGGCGATGCCTTTCACTTTCGTGACCAATGCTCTGCAGGGTTATGGCCACATGGGCGCATACCTGGGCTTGTTCAACGGAACCATCTGTATTCCTCAGATTGTGGCTGCCATCTGCGGTGGTACTGTTCTGAGTCTGGTTGGTTCTCATCAGAGCGATATGATGATTGTGGCTGGCGTGTTGCTTATCGCCGGTGCATTGTCTGTCGGCATTATTAAAGGTCATGAATAAGTGTATAAGTAAAACCCGTGCAAACGTTTGTGCAGGATTTGTCTGAAATTGTGCAAATAGAAATTATATACTTACGATTTTTTTTGCTAATTTCGCACTGAAAATAATAAATTAAATATAAACTAACTTCTAACGGACTCTTATGACGATACATTTTCATATAGAATACGGAACAATGTTCGGCGAGCAACTCGTCTTGAACATACAGGAGGATGATGAAGAAAAACTGAAACTTCCTATGGCTACTCTCAATGGTAAGGAGTGGTCGGTTGACTGGTGTGTAAAACAACCCGCCAAAGCCTATACCTATTATTATAGTGTAGAGCGAGACGGCGTGGTGGTTAAGACAGAATGGCTTCTTGTGAAGCATCGTCTGGAACTTACAGCCCTGAAGGCTAATAATCTGACCCAGTATGATCATTGGAAGGTGATTCCAGAGGATGCATATCTCTATAGCAGTGCCTTTACAGACTGTATCAATCATCAGGCTCCTGAAGAGATGAAGGAGCAGAATGAAGCCAAGACCGTGCGCCTCGTGGTGCGTGCTCCTCAGCTTCGCGACGGTGATCGCTTAGGTGTTGTGGGCGCTGATAACCTGTTGGGCGCATGGAATGCCAAGAAGATGCTGAAGATGACTCAGCACTCTTATAATGAATGGGTTGCAGAACTGGATGCTGCCCATCTGCAGACTCGCCACATGGAATTCAAGTTTGTGGCTTACAATGAGAAGAAGGATTCGCTGATCTGGGAAACATCCATGAACCGCACCATCGACCTTCCTGAGATGAAAGCCGGTGATGCCATCACTTACGAACTGGATCAGGCATTCTTCGCCCTTTACAACCGCAAGCTTGCCGGAACACAGGTGCCGGTATTCTCTCTGCGCAGCGAGAAAAGTGCCGGCGTGGGCGATTTCGGCGATCTCAAGACGATGATTGATCTCGTGGCATCTACCGGTCAGAAGGTTCTTCAGCTTCTGCCAATCAATGATACCACCATCACCCATACCTGGACGGACAGCTATCCATATAGCTGCATCAGCGTCTTTGCTATCCATCCGATGTATGCCGATCTGAATGCCTTACCTGCATTGAAGGACAAGAAGGCTTGCGAGAAGGCAGAGAAGACCCGCCAGGAACTCAATGCCTTGCATCAGATTGATTATGAGAAGGTGAATGATTTCAAGCAGGATTATCTGCAACGGATATTTGCACAGGAAGGTAAAGAGATGATGTCGGGAGCCGATTTCAAGGCTTTCTTTCAGGAAACGCAACAGTGGCTCGTGCCTTACGCACAGTATTCTTACCTGCGCGACAAGAATGGCACTGCCGACTTCTCTCAGTGGCCAGACCATAATGTCTGGGATGAGGCTGAGCGCAAGGATTTGACCAACCCTGAAACCGAGGCATACCAGAACGTGGAGTTCTTCTACTTCGTGCAGTTCATTCTGAACAAGCAGATGCAGGAGGCACACGAGCATGCCAAGGCGAAGGGTGTCATCCTGAAGGGTGATATTCCTATCGGTGTGCATCGCCACAGCTGCGATGTTTGGATGGAGCCTAAGTACTTCAACCTGAATGGTCAGGCAGGTGCTCCACCTGATGATTTCTCTGTCAATGGACAGAACTGGGGATTCCCTACCTACAACTGGGATGAGATGCTGAAGGACGGCTGCCTCTGGTGGACCCGCCGCTTCCAGAATATGTCGAAGTTCTTTGATGCTTACCGCATCGACCACGTGCTCGGCTTCTTCCGCATTTGGGAAATCCCTGTGCATAGCGTGCATGGCTTGCTCGGACAGTTTGCGCCAGCTATCGCCATGACCCGTGGTGAGATCCAGAGTTACGGCTTGAACTTCCAGGAAGACCGCTTCACACGTCCGTTCATTACCGACTGGGTATTGGACCGCATGTTCCATGAGCGTGCCGACGAAGTGAAGGAGAAGTATCTCGACCGTCTGGATGAGGAGCGCTATCAGATGAAGCCTGAGGTAGATACCCAGCGCAAGGTAGAGGCTCTCTTCCAGGATGTAACTGATGAGAAGGAAATCTGGTTGCGTGATGGCTTGTATGCCCTGATCAGTGACGTACTCTTTGTGCGTGACCGCAAGGACCCTGAGCTCTTCCATCCACGTATCTCTGCACAGCTCGACTTCATCTACGAGTCGCTCTATGATAACGACAAGGCTGCGTTCAACCGCCTTTACAACGACTACTTCTACCGTCGCAACAACCAGTTCTGGTATGGCGAGGCGATGAAGAAGTTGCCTAAGCTGGTTCAGGCTACCCGTATGCTGGTTTGTGCCGAAGACCTGGGTATGGTGCCTGATTGTGTGCCATGGGTGATGGACGAGTTGAAGATTCTGAGCCTGGAGCTCCAGAGCATGCCAAAGGATCCAACGGTTAAGTTTGGTCATCTGAGCCGTAATCCATACCGCTCAGTCTGCACCATCACCAGCCATGATATGCCAACCTTGCGTATGTGGTGGGACGAGAATATCTCCCGCACCCAGGAGTATTACAACACGATGCTCTATCGTGAGGGACCAGCTCCTCATCCGCTCCCAGGTTGGTTGGCAAGAGACATCATCGCCCGTCACCTGGCCTCTCCATCCATGCTCTGCATCTTGAGCGTACAGGATTGGCTCGCCATTGATGAGAAGCTCCGTCTGCCGGATGCTGAAGCCGAGCGCATCAACATCCCAGCCAATCCAAAGCACTACTGGCGCTATCGCATGCACCTCAGTCTGGAGGAGTTGGCTGCCAACAAGGAGTTTATGGCTAACATTACAGAGCTTGTGGCACAGGGCGGACGCAATTAAGCGGGTGACTCTTCAAACAAGGAATGAAGGTGTGCAACCGTTTGCACATTGTTATACATCAAAATACCCTTCTATTTTTAGGAGGGTATTTTTGTTTTTCGTATCTTTGCAAGCAATAATGCAAGTGCGTGCAACGGAAGCTGTTTTCCTGATTGCCGGTGCTGCTATATCCTAAAGTCTAAAGAATAAACAAAAGAATAAACAATAGGTAAACAGAATGAAGAAACTGAATTTATTAGTGATGGGTCTCTTGCTCCCGATGTTGGCAGCAGCCCAGACCGTCAAGTCGCCTAACGGCAACGTCTCGGTAACTTTCTCTTTATCCGAAAAGGGACAGCCTACCTACGAGATGAGCTATAAGGGAAAGACTGTGTGCAAGCCATCTCATCTCGGATTGGAGCTGGCTAAGGATAAGCATGCCTCTAAGGGCATGGAAGAAACCAGCCTGATGGATGGTTTCACTGAGACCGGCAGCAAGACATCGACTTTCGATGAGACCTGGAAGCCAGTATGGGGTGAGACTGCTACCATCCGCAACAACTATAACGAGATGGAGGTAAACCTGAATCAGGCATCTTCCAAGCGTAACATCACTATCCGTTTTCGCGTATATGATTATGGTATGGGCTTGCGCTATGAGTTCCCACAGCAGGAAAGCCTTAACTATTTCGTAATCCAGGAGGAGCATACACAGTTTGCCATGGCAGGCGATCATACTGCCTATTGGATTCCTGGCGATTACGATACCCAGGAGTATGACTACAACATTACTCCGTTGACAGGTATCCGCCCAATTATTGCGAAAAACCGCGAATCTTACAAGAGCAATTCATCTACCACCGTCTTCTCGGATACTGGCGTTCAGACCTCTCTCCAGATGAAGACCAAGGATGGTCTCTATATCAATATCCACGAGGCTGCCTGTCTGGATTATCCAACCATGCACCTCAACCTCGACGAAAAGACATTGACTTTCGAGTCTTGGTTGACTCCTGATGCCGTAGGCAGAAAGGGATTCATCCAGACTCCATTCAATACACCTTGGCGTACCGTGATGGTAAGCGATGATGCCCGTGATATGCTTTCATGCAAGTTGACGTTGAATCTCAATGAGCCTTGCAAGATCGAGGATACTTCATGGATTCATCCTACCAAGTACTGCGGTGTATGGTGGAATATGATTGTTGGTACCAAGACCTGGAGCTATACCAACGACCTGCCATCTGTTCGCCTCGGTGTAACCGATTACAGCAAGTGCAAGCCTAATGGTACCCATGGTGCAACTAACGAGGAAGTAAAGCGCTACATCGACTTTGCAGCCAAGAACGGTTTGCAGGAGGTGCTGGTAGAGGGCTGGAACGAAGGTTGGGAAGACTGGTTCGGCCATCAGAAGCTCGATGTCTTCGATTTCGTAACTCCATATCCTGACTTCGATATCAAGATGCTCAACGACTATGCTCATTCCAAGGGCGTGAAGCTGATGATGCACCATGAGACCTCTTCTGCTGCTCTCAACTACGAGCGCCACATGGAGGATGCCTTCAATCTGATGAACAAATATGGCTATGATGCCGTGAAGACCGGTTATGTGGGCGATATCATCCCAAGAGGTGAGTATCACTACAGCCAGTTGATGAACAATCACTATCAGCGTGTGGTTGAAACAGCTGCCAAGCATCATATCATGGTGAATGCCCACGAGGCAACCCGCCCTACTGGTATCTGCCGCACCTGGCCTAACCTGGTGGGTAACGAGAGTGCCCGTGGTACAGAATATGAGGCATTTGGCGGCAACAAGTCTTATCACACCGTGATGTTGCCATTCACCCGTCTGCAGGGTGGTCCGATGGATTACACTCCTGGTATCTTCGAAACCAAGCTTTCAGAGTGGAGCAACAACAAGAGCTATGTTCATACCACACTCTGTGGTCAGCTTTCTCTCTATCTCGTGATGTACAGTCCGCTGCAGATGGCAGCCGATCTTCCAGAGCATTATGAAAAGTACGACGATGCCTTCCAGTTCATCCGCGACGTAGCTTGCGACTGGGACGACTCCAAGTACCTGGAGGCAGAGCCAGCTAAGTATATCACCGTAGCCCGCAAGGCTAAGGGCACAGACAACTGGTTTGTTGGTGGCAAGACAGATGCTGCCCGTACATCCGTAGTAAAGCTCGACTTCCTGGATAAGGGCAAGAAGTATGCTTGCGCCATCTATCAGGACGGCAAGACTGCCGATTACGAGAAGAATCCTAAATCTTACCAGATCATCCACAAGACTGTGAAGAAGGGTGATGTCTTGAAGATTAAAGAAGCACGTGGTGGTGGTTTCGCCATCTCACTGCTCGCTAAATAATTTTTGGGAATTTGAGAGATGTCAGGGATAAGACCATAACCTCGTGTTATGAGGATGATTTCCTGATTTCTCTTGAATTCCTTTTCCCATTTTAAAACTACAGTTTTATAACTATAGTTTAATGACTAACAAGAGCTTAAATAATATGAATGTTCAAAAACTAATAATCGCAGCATTGACAGCTACTGTTTTACCAACTTCATTGAGTGCCCAGCAGACATTCAATGAGATGATGTATTCTAAAGAGAAAACCATGTTCGTTCTCAATGCCCCAACAGCCGGCAAGTCTTCTGTTACCATCCGTCTTTATAAGGATGGACAAAAAGGTAAGGCTTACAAGACGCTGAAGATGAAAAAGATGGGCGATGAACGATGGGGGGCTACCGTGAAGGGCGACCTGAAAGGTAAGTTCTATACCTTTGATATAGGTAAGGGAGAAACGCCGGGAACCTTTGCCAAGGCGGTAGGTGTGAATGGAAACCGTGGCGCTATCGTTGATCTCTATGATACCGACCCTGTGGGATGGGACAAGGATGTGCGTCCTGCCATCCAGTCGCCAGCCGACCTCGTTATCTACGAGCTTCATGTGCGTGATTTCTCCATTTCTCCTACATCGGGTTTGAAGTATCAGGGCAAGTATCTTGCCCTCACCGAACCTAAGGCTATCGAATATCTCAAGAACCTCGGCATCAATGCCATCCATTTCCAGCCGGTGTTCGATTACGCATCCGTAGATGAAACCCAGCTCAATAAGCCACAGTTCAACTGGGGCTATGATCCGAAGAACTATAATGTGCCGGAAGGCAGCTATAGTACCGATCCATATTCTCCAGGAACCCGCATCAAGGAATTCAAGGAGATGGTGATGGCACTTCACAAGGCTGGTATCCGAGTGATTTTCGATGCCGTGTATAATCACACCTTCGATATCAATGGCAGCAACTTCCAGCGTACCTATCCTGATTATTATTATCGCAAGACCAAGGAGGGTAAGTATAGCGATGGTTCAGGCTGCGGCAACGAGACTGCATCAGAAAAGCCTTTGATGCGCCAGTTTATGCTGGAGAGCGTGAAGTACTGGATTGATGAATTCCATATAGACGGCTTCCGCTTCGACCTGATGGGTGTTCACGATATCGAGACCATGCAGGCTATCCGTGAGATGGTTAACCGCATCGATCCTAGTATCTATATCTATGGTGAGGGCTGGAGTGCGGGCAGCTGCGCTTATCCTACCGAGAAACTTGCCATGAAGGCGAATACCCATCAGTTGAATGGTATTGGCGCTTTCAGCGATGATATGCGTGATGCCCTTCGTGGTCCTTTCTCTGATGACCATAAGGGTGCGCTCCTGGCTGGACTCCCTGGACAGGAGGAAAGTCTGAAGTTCGGTATCGTGGGTGGCATCGCTCATCCGCAGGTCGATATGACCAAGGTGAACTATGACAAGAAGCCTTGGACCAACAACCCAACCGAGCAGATCAGTTATGTAAGCTGCCACGATGATATGTGTCTGGTAGATAGATTGAAGGCGAGCATCCCATCCCTGACAGACAAGAAAATCTCTGAAGAGATGCGTACTGCCGAATTGCTCCGCATCGACCAGCTTGCCCAGACCTGCGTCTTCACTTCGCAGGGTGTGCCTTTCATCCTTGCCGGTGAGGAGATGCTTCGCGACAAGAAGGGAGTGCACAACAGCTACAACTCTCCTGATAGCATCAACCAGTTTACCTGGACCAATCTGCAGAAGTATCCACAGGCATTCACTTTCTATAAGAATCTGATTCAGCTCCGCAAGAACCATCCAGCCTTCCGTCTTTCTACAGGCGATAAGGTGCGTCAGCATCTGGAGTTCCTGCCTAGTCAGGATGCCAATGGCAACCAGCAGACTTGCCTCGTAGGTTTCCAGCTTAAGAACCTGGAGGGCATCGATGCCTGGAAGCAGATCATTGTTATCTATAATTTCAACAAGCAGGCAAAGAAGATGCTGATTCCTGAGGGCAATTACACCGTGGCTTGCTGCAATGGTGTCATCAACGAGGAAGGTCTGGGCTTCATCTCTGGCAAAGAAGTAGAGGTTGCTCCTCAGTCTGCCTTGATTCTTTATCAGAAATAGTCTATATATAATTAAGGTGTAAAAATAGTCTTTATATATAATAAGGTGTAAATATGAAAAAGATAATAGCTTCATTAGTGCTTATGGGTAGCGCAATAAGTATGAATGCGGCAGTCAACGTAAGCCGCATTGAACCTACCGACTGGTATGTGGGTATGAAGGATGCTTCGCTCCAGCTGATGGTGTATGGCAAGGATATCAAGAATGCCGATGTTACGGTAGATTATCCGGGTGTGAAGGTGGATAGCATCGCCCGCCTCGATTCTCCTAACTACCTGCTGGTGTATCTCAATCTCGATGGTGCCAAGGCAGGAGAGATGACGCTCAACTTCAAGCAGGGCAAGCAGTCGAAGAAGGTGAAGTATGTGTTGAAGAACCGTGAGATGGCGGGTGACAAGCGCATCGGTTTCTCTAACGAGGATGTACTCTACATGCTGATGCCCGACCGCTTTGCCAATGGCAATCTGAAGAACGATGCATTCAAGAACATGCGTGACAAGACCTGCGACCGCACGGCACCAAGTCTTCGTCATGGTGGCGACCTGGAGGGAATCCGCCAGCATCTGGATTATTTCAACCAGTTGGGCGTAACCGCCCTGTGGTTTACTCCGGTCTTGGAGAATGACAGTCCTAATGATGGCAAGAACAGTACCTATCATGGTTACGCTACCACTAATTACTATCGTGTAGATCCACGCTTCGGTACCAACGAGGAGTACAAGCAGCTTACTGCTGAGGCTCACAAGAAGGGATTGAAGGTGGTGATGGATATGATTTTCAACCACTGCGGTTTCGATCATCCTTGGGTAGCCGATATGCCATCAAAGGATTGGTTCAATGCTCCAGAATGGCTTGCTCCGGAAAATCAGACACCGGAACATCAGAAGAAGATAGGTACCGTGGATGGTGCTGCCAAGGTAAACGACAAGTATCTGCAGACCAGTTATAAGTTGACTCCTGTGCTCGATCCATACGCCAGCAAGGTAGATCTTACAGAAACTGTGGATGGATGGTTTGTTCCATCTATGCCAGATTTGAACCAGCGCAATCCGCACGTCATCAAATATCTGATTCAGAACAGTGAGTGGTGGATAGAGACCGTTGGTATCGATGGCATCCGCATGGATACCTATCCATACGCCGACCGTGATGCGATGGCACACTGGATGAAGGTGCTGGGCGAGGAATATCCTCACTTCAATACTGTGGGCGAGACTTGGGTAACCGAGCCTGCCTATACTGCCGCATGGCAGAAAGACAGCAAGCTCTCTGAAAAGAACAGTTATCTGCCAACCGTGATGGATTTCGCCTTCTTCGACCGCATCAACAGTGCGAAGAACGAGGAGACTGATGACTGGTGGAACGGCATGAACCGCATCTACAACGTGTTCTGCTACGACTATCTCTATCCGAACCCAAAGAGCGTGATGGCATTCGTAGAGAACCACGATACCGACCGCTTTCTGGGTGAAGGCAAGGATACCCTGGCATTGAAGCAGGCGCTGGCACTTCTCCTCACCGTCAACCGCACCCCACAGCTCTATTACGGAACCGAGGTATTGATGAATGGTACCAAGAGCGTAACCGATGGCAATGTCCGCAAGGACTTCCCTGGCGGTTGGGCTGGTGACAAGCACAATGCCTTTACTGCCGAAGGAAGAACACAGGCTGAAAACCAGATGTTCGACTGGCTCAGCCGATTATTGCATTGGCGCCAGGGAAATGAAGTCATCACCAAGGGCAAGCAGACCCAGTTCTGTCCACAGAAGGGTGTGTATGTCATTGCCCGCCAGTATAAGGGAAAGAGCGTGATGACCATCATCAATGGCAAGAAGGAAGCAAACGAACTGAATGTTTCCCGCTATGCAGAGATTATCGGCAAAGCAGAGAAGGCTACGGATGTAACAAGCGGCCGCACCGTTCTGATCAACAAGAACGTGAAGCTCCGTCCTCGCCAGACTATGATACTTGAATTCTAAACGCAAGTAGTTGCGTTGCCCGTTGCAAGTACTTGCGATTGCCAACGCAAGTATATTCCTATATGAACGTTCCTGGAATTGTGTTTTTACACTTCTAGGAACGTTTTTTTCTTGATAAAAATTCTTTGGTTTCATTTTTTCTTCGTACTTTTGCAAGCAGAAGTTTAAAAACTTAATAAAATGGATGAAGAATTAGGTAAATGGCTGTTGGATATATCTAAGTATATAATTACAGCATATATATTAGCCGAGATGTTTGGCAAAGACAATGATTCAATTTGGGCTGTGGTTGGAGCCGTAGCCTTAGCATCAGCCTCTTTCGTTGGTGGCTTATATCTTATCAAAAAAGGTAAAAATAAAAAAAATAAGAAAGGAAAATAATATGGATACAGGTTTATTGATAATGTATATTTTCGTGGCAATTATTATAGTTGGTTCTCTTGTCTATTCTAGACTTGAAGATAAGAAAGGAAAATAATATGGATGCAGGATTGTTAAGTATGTATGTCGCTCTTATGCTTTTAGGCTTAGGAATGATAGTATTTTCCAAAATTGAAGATAATAAGAAAGGGAAGTAAAATGAGTAATGGATTGTTTATTATGTATGGCTTTTTGTTGCTTTTGGCAGCAGGAATATTTATTTATGCCAAAATTGATGATCGCAAAGAACAGAAAAGGCAATAATATGGATTACGGATTATTAGTGATGTATGTCTTTTAAATGGTGACTAGATACATTCTTTCCATAATAAGCATTTTTTTCATAACCTTGAGCAGTTTTGCGCAAGGCAGCCTTCCTAGTCGCTTTAATGTAAGCTATCTCAATATGGCGGCAGGAATGCCTAATAATTTTGCGGATGATATTTTCCAGGATTCATACGGTTTCGTCTGGATCAGTACGCATGGTGGTGGACTGGTACGTTATGATGGATTCAATTATATGAACTTCAATCTGGGCTCATCCGGTATCAGTCTGCGAAGCAATAGCTGTCGCAATGTCTATGAAGATCATTTCAAGCGCCTTTGGATAGCTTTCGAGGAAGGTCCGCAGGTGCTCGACCTCAAAACGATGCAGCCTGTTGTTCCACCTTGTGAGAACAGCCAGGTAGAGGCACAACTCAACAAAGTATTCAAGAACCTTTGCACCCGAATATATTGTGATGCAAAGGGCAATATATGGATGCTGTCTGTCAACCAGCTTACCCGTTTCGGCTTTAACGAAAAGGGCGAGGTGAACAGCGTCTTGTCTACATCCTATCCTTATAATGCTCCCGATCTTGGAATCTGTGATGTCTATCGCAGAGGAACGGTTGTATTATGCAACAATGGAGTGGTGAGCGAGTTTTCTGTGAAGAACAATCAGCTCGTGGCAAAGAATATCTCATTCCTGTTTCCTCCGCTCGAAGGTAGGTATGCCGGTGCCATTATCTCATATCATGGCAAGATATGGATGGGTACGAATCGCGGATTGCTTAATAGCGGTAAGCAGGAATTCCATTGCTCTGCTACCGACCATTCGCTCCAGCACGAAGTAGTGACGAGCCTTGCCGTTTCTCCAGATGACAAACTTCTGGTAGGAACGCTCTGTGGCGTAGATATCTTCAATGATAAGACCGGAGAGATAGAACATTGGAATACTGCTACGGCTGTGAATCCGCTGAGCAGCAACTTTATCAACAGTCTTTTCTCAAAGAACGGACAGATATGGGTAGGCTCTGAGACGGGTGGTGTTACCAAGCTGGCTCCACGTCAGCTGAATTTGGAATTCTACCGTCACGACCCCGCCACCCCGGGCAGTATCTCTCCTAATGCTGTCAATGCCATGTATGCGGCAGCCGACGGAACCCTGTGGGTAGGAACAGTAGAGGGAGGTCTCAATGCCTTGACTCCAGGCAGCATGAACTTTGTTCATTATACGGTGGCAAATTCCGGTTTGCCGCATAATACCGTCTCGGTTCTTGCAGCCGATAACCGCAATCAGCTCTGGATTGGTACCTGGGGAAGGGGCTTTGCAGTGATGAATCTCAGTCAGCCGGGCAAGATTATTCCTCTGGTAATAGATGCTAAGCATCAGCATTTACTCAACTTTGCCGGTGCTTTGGCTTACGATCCTATCAATGATGGTATGTGGCTCGGAACCAATGATGGTCTCTTCTTCTATGATATGAAGCGCCGTCAACTCATCGAACCTTTCAAGGGATGCCTGAATGTGCGCGGCTGCATCGGTTCTCTGATAACCCGAAAGGGCAAACTCCTGATGGGGTGCGTGCGTGGAATGGTAGAGGTCGACCTCAAGTCGCGTCCTCATGGCAAGGGCGATTTCGCTGTGACGTATCATCAGTATAAACTCGACAATCCGAAGAGTGGAGTCTTCGATAAGATATTATCTTTCTGCCAGGCTAAGGATGGAAAGATATGGATGGGCAGTAACGGCTACGGTCTGTATTGCTATACCAGCGATAAAAACGGAAAGACTCAAGTGAAGTCGTATACCACCAATAATGGATTAGCCAACAATACCGTGAAGGGTATTGTAGAGGATAACCAGGGTATGTTATGGATAGCCACGGATAATGGACTCTCCATCTTCAATCCGAAGACCGAGACCTTCAGCAGTTATTCCCGTGAGGACGGACTGCTCAGTTCGCAGTTCTATTTCAATGGTGCCATCCGTGATGCCAAGGGTAAGATTTACCTGGGTACCGATGAGGGATTGATGGCGGTTACGGGTGTGAACCATGCGGTTCATAACTTATCCAGACTACGTTTTACCGAACTTCTGGTAGATAACCAGCCGGTGTTTGCTGGCAGTGATTATCTGGACGATGATATATCCATTGCCAAAAGGTTGTGCATCCATGAGAGCGACAAGTCGTTTACGATCTTCTTTTCTGCCTTGAACTATGGCAGCGAGAGTCAGGGTGTATATCTCTATCGCATGAAGGGATATGAGAACGATTGGGTTCAGCTGAAACCGGGGCAGCACAGTGTGCGCTATTCTACCTTGCCGGCGGGCAGCTATCAGTTTGAAGTGAAGTATATTCCTTCCTTCGATTCCGATAAGGAGCAGGTTATCTCCGTAGATATCAAGGTGACTCCTTATTTCTGGAAGAGCTGGTGGTTTGTCTCCTTGATGGTGATAGCTTTCATCGCCTTCCTGCTCTACATCTATACCAGCAGACTGGAGAAGATACGCGAACGCGAGGTGGAGGAACTCTATCGTCCGATAGAGGCTGCTCTGAAGGATAGTGATGAACCGGGCAAGTTGCAGAGTCGCATCCAGATGATTCTGGAGAACCAGAAACGCTATCAGGATAGTCAGAAGAAATCGATAGAGGCTGACAGAAAACAGGTAGCCGAAAAGGAGCGTCCGTTTATGGATATCGTGATGGAGGTGATGGAGAAGAACTACGATAACTCGGAGTTCGGTGTGCAGGAGTTGGCTGATGAAATGCGGATGAACCGCAGTGTGCTCAGTAAGATGCTGAATGCTGAGGCTGGTCAGCCTACCGCCCAGTTTATCCGCAACTATCGTCTCGACATCGCGAAAAAGATGATTACAGAAAAAGTGGCAAACTGGAACATCACGGAAATAGCCTATCGTGTGGGCTTCAATGATCCGAAGTATTTTACCCGTTGCTTTACCAAGCAGTATGGTGTGTCACCTTCTTCCTATAAGGAATCGCTCGACGAGTAGGTGTGTTTGGAAGTATATAATTGTTAAGAAACCGAAATACAACAAGGAGTTGCTTGATTTAAGTCAAGCAACTCCTTGTTTTGTATGTGTGGGAGCACAACTAGTGGATAAGTGCGTAATAAACGGAAAAATCTACTGTTTATGCGGTTTGTCCACCTATTATTTACGTTTGTCCACCTACTTAATAGTGATTAATTGTACTTTTGCCACCGAAAATTAACGATCAAACCGATTTGCTGTAACAAACAAACCGTTTGAAAATTAACAAACCAAAGAAAATTAGAATAAACAAAATCATAAACCTAAAAAGTTTTAAGCAATGAGGAAACAATTATTCTCTATGATGCTATGCCTAGGTGCTGTCGGTGGTGCTTCTTTTGTAACCCCGATGACCGCTATGGCTGCTGTAGCACAGGATCAGGTGATTACAGTCAAGGGACAGGTTGTAGATGATCAGGGCGAACCTCTGATTGGTGCAACAGTGAAGACCAAGGATGCCAAGACCGGTGCTGTAACTGACCTCGATGGTAACTTCGAGATCAAAGTAAAAGCTAACGCAACTCTTCTTGTTAGCTATTTGGGTTTTAAGGAGCGCCAGATTGCCGTTCGCGGACGCGCTATCCTTGAACCTATCCAGCTTTCTTCAGACAATCAGTTGCTCGAACAGGTTGTCGTAGTGGGTTATGGTACCCAGAAGAAGGCAGACCTTACAGGTTCTGTAGCTATCGTCAATGCAGAGGAGATGAAGAAGGTATCTAACTCCAACATCTCTACCATGCTCGAAGGTAAGGTAGCTGGTGTGCAGATTACATCCGATGGTCAGCCAGGTGCCGACCCAAGCGTACGTATCCGTGGTATCGGTTCTTTCGGTAGCACTGCTCCTCTTTATGTCATTGATGGTGTGCCAATGGGTACCACTATCCGTGATTTCTCTCCTAATGATATTGAGACCATCCAGATCTTGAAGGATGCTTCTGCGGGTGCCATCTACGGTTCTCGTGCAGCTAATGGTGTCGTTATCATCACTACCAAGAATGGTAAGAAAGACCAGCCTCTGAAGGTGAACTACTCTGGTTACTTCGGTGTTGACCAGATTCCTAGCGATGTATATGACGTGATGAATGCCGACCAGTATAGTAACTATCTGGGTCAGGCTTGTTCAAACTCCAATACTCCTCTGCCTGGTGGTTACAAGATGGGCGAGGATGGCAAGTATCACTTCCAGGACGAAACCAACACAGATTGGTTTGACGAGGTATTCAAGACCGGTATCCGCCAGAACCACAACGTAGCCCTCAGCGGTGGTAGCTCTCACAGTACTTATAATGTATCTCTCGACTACTATAACCAGAAGGGTACCTTGGAAGGTGCAGGTCCTAACTACGAGCGTTATACTGCCCGTGTCAACAACACTATGGACACCAAGTTCGTGAAGTTCCGTACCAGCATGGTTTACTCTCACTCTAACCAGGACAACATGGGTCTTTCCAATGCCTCAGAGTATGTTCAGGGTCTTTATGGTGATGTAACCAACGTGCTCCGTGGTACACTTCTGATGCAGCCTACCATCAAGGCTTACGATAACTCTACATGGGTTCTTGATGACAAGGTAGGTGCAGCCAACGGTTATCGCTACGATGCTTACGGTTATGGTGTTTACTATGATGGCGTACATGGTGATATCTCTGCTTCTAACCCATTGTTGGTTAACAATATGTTGCAGCGCAATACATTGGTTGACCGCTTCGTAGGTACAGCTTCTGCTGATGTTGACCTGTTGGGTATGGTAGGCATCAAGAGCAAGAACCATGGTCTTCACTATAATGTAAACCTCTCTTACAGCAAGACAGAGGCTAAGGATAAGACCTGGATTCCTTCCTGGATTCAGAGCAACCGTGTATATCTCGCCAAGGAGAATGAGCGCCTTACCAAGGGTTCACGCAACTACAGCGATGCCCTGGTTGAGAATACCATTACCTACAATGGAACAATCGGCAAGCACAACATCAACCTGCTCGCCGGTATGACTTACGAAGAGGAGAATACCAACCTCTTGACTGGTTGGGGTATCAACTTCACAGAGCCATACTTCCTCCAGCTCCAGAACGCCAAGAACACTTACTCAGAGTCATTCGAGTATAAGCATAGCCTGGCATCATACGTAGGTCGTTTGAACTACAACTATGATGAGAAGTACCTGCTTTCTGCAGTAGTACGTCGTGATGGTAGCTCTCGCTTGAGCAAGAACATCCGTTGGGCAACCTTCCCATCTGTATCTTTAGGTTGGCGTTTCGATAAGGAGAAGTTCTTCCCTATCAGCCGCGACATCGTTAACATGTTCAAGATTCGTGCCAGCTACGGTGAGCTCGGTAACGAGAACATCGGTGAGTACCAGTATATGGCTACCATGAACCGTAACAACATGACTTACAGCTTCGGCAACAGTCCTGTAACCGGTTCTGCCGTTTCTACCTTCGTGAACAACGATATCGCCTGGGAGAAGAAGAAGACTACCAACGTGGGTATTGACCTCGCGATGTTCAACAACCGTCTGGAGTTCACTGCCGAGTGGTATAAGAACAAGTCAGAGGACCTGCTTTACTCTGTTCCTGTTCCTGCACAGACAGGTGTATCCAACACCTCTGTTACCATGAACGCTGCCTCTATGGAGAACAGTGGTTTCGAGTTCAGCGCAACCTATCGCAACCGTGACCACGCCTTCAAGTATGACATCAGTGCCAACTTGAGTACCTTGAAGAACAAGGTAACCTCTCTGGGTATCGGTAAGGATTCATACATTTCTGGTGCATACGCTACTTACGTAGGTCAGGAGATTGGTCAGTTCTACGGTTGGGTTTACAAGGGAATCGCCCGTACTCAGGAAGATTTGGACAACAATGCTGTTCAGCAGGGTGCCAATGTCGGTGACTGCCTCTATGAGGATATCTCAGGTCCTGACGGAACTCCTGATGGCGTAATCGATGCTTACGACCAGACCGTATTGGGCAGTGGTCTTCCAAAGGTAAACTTCGGTTTGAGCACTCACTTGGAGTATAAGGGTTTCGACCTCAACATCTCTACATACGGAGTATTGAATTATCACGTATCAGATGATATCTATAACAGTTTGAACTCTTGCTACGGCTATGGTAACAAGGAAGTAGGCATGCTGGATGCCAACCGCTGGTCAGAGGATGGTACCTACCTTTCAAGTGTTCCACGTACCTACGCTGCCAACAATGCAACATTGGCATGGAACGACCTCTTCAGCTCTCGCAAGATTCAGAATGCAGCTTACTGGAAGATAGCCAACGTAGAATTGGGCTACAACTTCCCAGACAAGTGGTTTGGTGGATATGTCAGTGGTGTACGTCTCTATGTATCAGCACAGAACCTCTACACCTTCACAGGCTATCATGGATATAATGTGGACTACGCCGGCGGAACCTTTACCCCAGGTTACAACTTCTGCTCTTTCCCAAGTGCAAGAACATTTATGGCAGGTCTCCACTTCACATTCTAATAGTTTAAGAGATAAGGAAAACTACGAGAATTATTATTTAAAAGAACATTTGATATGAAACTATATAAATTATCATTAGCTCTCTTCCTTGGCCTCGGTGCTATGGCTACCACCTCATGCGAGGACAAGTTGGATGTTACCAATCCTAACCTGCAGACCACTGGAACCTTCGGTTTCAATGCTGATGATCTGGAAGAGTGCGTTATTGCAGCATACAACCATATTCGTATGGAAGGTTCTTCGGCACGTGTGGGTTATACCCTCGATGTAACACGTGGCGATGAGGTATGGAACTCATCACAGGTATGGTACATGCCATTCGATGATATGAATGACCCAGTGACAGATGAAATCTCCATGTGGCCTTGGCGTGAGGCTTACTATACTATTAATGTATGTAACTTCATCCTTTCACGTACCACAGGTGATGATGCTTCGCTCAGCGAAAGCATGAAGCGCATCAAGGGACAGGCTCTCTTCCTCCGTGGTTATTCATACTATACATTGGCAGGATATTATCAGAATCCTGCGCTGATTACTGATTATGCCAACTATTCTTCTCTGGATGGTCTCTATGGCAAGAACAGTACATACGATGATGTGCTCGACCAGGTGGAGAAGGATTTCGCAGAGGCGATGACTCTTCTTCCTTCCCGTGATGCTGGTGGCGAGTGGGCAAAGGGTCGTGCTACCTGCGGTGCCGCTGCCGGTTACTATGCCCGCACTCTGATGCAGCGCCATAAGTATAGCGATGCGCTCACCGTACTCAAGGACATCATGAACAAGAAGTATGGATCTTACAAGCTGATGGCTAACTATGGCGATAACTTCCGTGAGGGTTCTGCTTACGAGAACAACGACGAGAGCCTCTTCGAGATTCAGTATCTCGACTACGGTTCACAGGGTGTGGATGATGAGTGGACTCCAGTCAATACAAGCCCTAACGCTACACAGGGGCATGCCGTTGAGTCTAACTTCGCTCCAGGTAGATTCGGTGGATGGGCTGACCTCTCAGCTTCTCCATGGTTGTACAACCTCTTCAAGCAGGAGCGTACCAAGGAAGGTAAGTTGGATCCACGTCTCTACTGGACCATCGGTACATACGAGACTGACTGGGTTGGTTTTGAGAATGGCAACGTAGCTTACAAGAGCGAGATGACAGCTTCTGATACCATCGTAACCAACAACAACTATGGTGGTCTTCCTATCGCTAAGTGGACCAATTTCCGTACCAACCTTTATGATAAGGTGACAACCGGTCTTCATTGCGGTATCAACCTCCGCATGATGCGTTACTCAGACGTTTTGCTCCGTGCAGCAGAGTGCGAGAACGAGGTGAACGGTCCTACACAGCAGGCTATCGACTGGATTAACCAGGTTCGTGAGCGTGCCAACCTGAAGGACTTGAAGCTTTCAGACTTCAATAGCAAGGATAAGCTCTTCGAGCAGATTGCCAATGTAGAGCGTCCTAAGGAGTTCGGTTGCGAGTACGGTCGTGGTTACGACCTGATCCGTTGGGGATTCTTCTATGATCAGGGTCGTTTGGCTCAGTTGAAGGAGCACGGAACCTTCCGTCGTTCTCCATACAAGGCAAAGGAGCCGGTAAGCTACTCTTTGGTAGGTGTTGATTCAGAGGTGAAGAGCTCTTACGATACATACGTACCAGGTCATGAGTTCCTGCCTATCTATCAGGGCTTGTTGAACGATAACCCTAACCTGACAGGTAACTCAGCTAATACGAATACGGATAACTCATCTGATTTCTTCGGAAGAGGTTGGACTGTTCATCCAGTAGTAGACTTGAGCAAGTAACAATATTCATTATCTCAAGGGGCAGGATTACCTGCCTCATGAGATAAAACTAAACAATTCACATATTTATAATATAGAATATAATATGAAACACCTAAATAAATTAGCATCTGTCTTCTGCGTAGCAGCAATGGCATTGACAGCGATGACTGGATGCGAGGGAAGTGACATGTTCAGTGTTAACTCTCCTGATTGGATTTCAGAAAAGATAGACTCCATCAATGCCGCTAAGGGCAATGACAATGCATTGCCAGAAGGTGAGGAGGATGTTTACACAGTCGGTGCTACTGACTATTCTACAGGTTGGTGGACAGCCTTCTCCAAGTACTATGTCATTCCTGATGGCAAGACCTGGAATGCCGTGTTCAATCTGAACATCAACCCATCGGCTCCTAATACCTTCAAGAACTTCGCCCTCATCCTTGCTAGTGATGATGATCGTGGTGGCGCTAACTATAAGGAGTATGGAGCTATCCGTTTCGATAATCAGCCTAGCGGTAACTCTGAGTGGGGTGATTATATTGATAGAAGTGGTATCGTAAGTGATCTTACTTTTGAAACTGATACTGACGAAGGCGTACAGAAGCTCGGTGGTACAGTCGTTGTTACTGTTGACCGCTCAGACCCTAATGCCTTCAGCGTCAAGATTACCAATGGTACTGTAACCAAGACATACAAGCAGGCTACCCCTCTCCCAAATCTCAATCCTGATGCAAGCGATACCAACATTCGTGCATTCCTTGTACCGGAAGGTTCATACATCAACTTCCTCCAGTCTAACCTCGAGCCAATCGGTGGTTTCACTTCTGCAGAGGATAAGCAGCCTCTTTCTATGGAGTTGCACTCTGTTCCTAAGAAGGTAATGGTAGGTACATCTCTTGAGGATGCAATGGCCAACGTTTCTGCTACCATTACATTCGAGACTGGTATCACCAAGGAGGTTCCTGCTGCTGAACTCGGATTTGTGGCTGTTCCTAATATGGATCAGGTAGGTGTGAAGACACTCGTTGCTATCTACAACAAGACGTTCAAGAACGAGAACTGCAGTACTCCTATCGCAGGTCAGGCTCAGTTCAGCGTGGTAGATAAGATGTTCAACAGTCTGGGTGCTACAGACAACTCAACTCCATTCTTCGGTGCTCAGACTGAGGCTGTGAAGGTAGCTCCTCATGAGACTCAGGTGATGCAGTTTACCAACTATACCAATGGTGGTAATAACTGGGAAAACTTCCTCGTTGTAATGGTCAACGGTGCCGGAACAGAATATGGTGTTACCCGTGCCGACTGCTTCGGTTGGGGTACAGCTTATGACGGCAAGGCAACTCCTTTCGGTGCTCCTGAAAATTGGGCTACATGGCTCGCTGACATGGATGGTGCCAAGGTTACCCTCTATACAACCAACAATGGTGATGGCACTGTAGATATCAAGTACGATATCGTTGCAGCCAATGGTCATAAGTATCACATGGGCTACACTGGAATCTCTGGCGTAGATGCCAACGATTTCTTTGTCAAGCTCTCTCTCGAGAAGGCTCACCTGGAGTTTGATTCTGTTGTAGGAGATGAAAATAATACTTCTGCTTTCTTCGGAGCTCTCTCTAAAGTGTTTGATGTTCCTGCAGGAAAGACCGTTTCTACTCAGTTTGTCAACTATACAGCTGGTGGTGAAAACTATCACAACTTTGTAGCAGTTCTTGTCAACAAGGCAAACGACAAGGAGTATGCTGCCGTTCGTGCCGACAACTTCGGTTGGGGTACTGGATATGATGCATGTACTCATGCCTGCTCATGGGAAGACTGGGGGGCTTGGCTTGCCGCTATGGATGGTGCCAAGGTTCAGCTCTCTGTAACTAATGTAGGTAATGGTACAGCCAACATCAAGGCAACCATGATAGGCAACAATGGTGTAACCTACACCCAGACCTACAATGGCATCAACAACATTGATGCCAATGACCTGGCGTTCAAGCTCACCATAGAAAAGGCTCATCTGGTATTCGATTTACCATTTGCCAATTCTTCATTTGCATCAGCACGCAAGCATTACTCACGTGCACATCGCAGATAAGAGATTTTTGAAATAGTATGAGAAGGCATGACCTATGCGGAAACACATTCCCATAGGTCTGCCTTTTTTCAGAAAAGAAGATCATAAAACTAACTAAACGAAAAGAAAAATGAAAAAGCTTCATATATTTGCCCTTTTGCTGGCTTGTACGCTGGCGGTAGGATGCAGCAGTAGCAGTGATGATCCGGAGATTCCAGTGAATCCAACTCCAACTCCTACACCGACTCCAACCCCTACACCAACTCCTGGTGATCAAACGGCAGAGGATCTGGCTAATTACAAATGTCCTACCTATGATGATAATTATACATCGGTGGCTGCCTGGACACAGCGCTCGAAGTGGAATCTTGCCAACATGCACGATCCTACGGTGGTGAAGGCATCTGATGGATATTATTATATGTATCAGACTGATGCCAGCTATGGCAATGAACATCAGAAGGATATCCGCAACAGCAACAAGCATGGACACTTCTTCTGCCGCCGCTCCAAGAATCTCGTAGATTGGGAATTTGTAGGAGCCACCATGGTGGGCTTGCCTTCCTGGATAAAGACAAAGCTCAATGAATTCCGCAAGGGCATGGGAGTGGCTGAACGTCCTGACAGCTATTTCGCCAATGACCTGGACTTTGGTTTCTGGGCTCCATGCGTGCGCAAGGTCAACGACCATCTCTACCGTATGTATTATGCCATCACCTGTCCTGGCACCATCAATGGTGACGGAACCTGGAGTGAACGCGCCTTCATCGGACTGATGGAGACCAGCGATCCGGCTTCCAACAAATGGGAAGATAAGGGATATGTCATCACCAACGCTTCTGACAAGGGATTGAATTTCAAGGTAAAATCAAATGATTGGGCAAACTGCTATTTCAAGTATAATGCCATCGACCCTACTTACGTCATCACTCCAGAAGGAAAGCATTGGCTGATATATGGTTCCTGGCACAGTGGTTTCGCTGCTGTGGAGCTTGATGCCAATACGGGTAAGACCAAGGCTGCCTTGCCTAACCCATGGGGTACAGCCGATGATATCGCTGCTTACGGAAAGACCATCTTTACACGTACGTTGAATAATCGTTGGCAGGGTTCCGAGGCTCCGGAGATTGTATATCATGATGGCTATTATTATCTTTTCGTTGCTTACGATGCCCTGGAAGTTCCTTACAATACCCGTGTGCTCCGTTCCAAGAACGTGGATGGTCCGTATGAGACCATGAATGGTAAGATTACCGATGCTGCCAAGGGTGCCAATGAGGAACCTACCGTGCTGACTCATCCTTACAAGTTCAGCGCAGGAAGCGGTTGGGTAGGTATCAGTCACTGTGCCGTATTCGATGATGGTGCAGGCAACTGGTATTATGTTTCCCAGCAGCGTATGCCTGCCAATGTTGCAGGTATTGCAGCCAGCAATGCCATCATGATGGGTGGCGTGCGTTCTATTCAGTGGGATAGCAACGGATGGCCAGTCGTGATGCCTGAGCGTTATGGAGCTGTTCCACAGGCGAAAATCACCGCCAGCGAACTGGAGGGAACCTGGGAAGGTATCGAACTCTCTTATGAGTATGGCAAGCAGAAGACCAGCAAGACCTTCAAGCTCAGCAGCAATGGAGTGATGGAGGGTGGTTCTGCCTGGAGCAATGTCAAGGCATGGAGCTTCGATGCTTCTTCCAACACATTGACCATCGGTACTACCAAGCTGAAGGTTCAGCGTGAGGTAGATTGGGAGGCAAGTCCTCGCAAGGTTACCATCGTTTACTCGGGAGTGAGTGGCAACAGAAGCTATTGGGGAAAGAAGAATTAAGATCTTTAGTTAGTTTTAAAAATAACCGCATCAGCGGTTTCTGGTTTGATAAGGGGAGCTAAGCTGTGAAGCCTTCAGCTCCCTTTTTTAATAACTCAACTTAGTAAGTAATCCTATAAGCAATAAAAATAGAAACATGAATATTTTTTTGATTAAAGATATAAGAGTATGGGCTCTCTCCATACCCTTAATGGCAGCTTGTGCCGTTTCCGCCGTTTCCGCAAAAGCGCAAACGGCTCTTCCACAGCCGGTTGTTGTGGATACACCAATGGTTCATGATCCCGTGATGGCTTACGAGAATGGTAAGTACTATCTCTATTGCACGGGGCATGGAGTGGCTCAGATGACTTCTACCGACCGCCAGCACTGGACCCTGAATCCGCAGGGTGTATTGAAGGATGAGGCTCGTGGTGCTTTTCCGGTATGGACGCATGATAGTGTGCCGGGCTATGAAAGTCATACCTGGGCACCGGATGTCATCAGGTATAAGGATAAGTGGTATATGGCTTATTCCTGTTCTACCTTTGGCAAGAATACTTCTGCCATCGGATTGCTGAGCAATTCTTCGCTCGCCGATACTAATGGATGGAAGGATGAGGGCTGTCTCATTGCTTCCAAGGGTGGTAGAGACAACTGGAATGCCATTGATCCGAATTTTGTGATTGATGAGAAGGGAAAGCCTTGGCTTACCTGGGGTTCTTTCTGGGATGGTATCCAGCTTATTCCTTTAGACAAGAAGACGATGCATGTGAAGAAGGGCGCCAAGCCTCAGACCATTGCCCGCCGTTATGCGCTCAATCAGATAGATGTGCCTACCAATCCTACCTCCCGTGATGCCGGCACCAATGCCATTGAGGCTCCTTTCATCATGAAGCATGGTGGTTATTACTATCTCTTCGTCAGTTGGGATTACTGCTGCCAGGGTATGAAGAGTACTTACCGTGTTGCTGTAGGCAGAAGCAAGAAGGTGGCTGGTCCTTATCTGGATAAGGATGGCAAGGACATGCGCAATGGCGGTGGCACCCTGCTGCTGGAAGGCGACAAGAAGGAATATGAGGCGATGGGTCATTGCTCTGCCTACTCCTTCCCCGATGGCGATTTCTTCTTCTGCCATGGTTACAGCGTGCCGAAGAATGGTGCCAGCATCCTGGTTCAGAAGAAAATCAACTGGACAAAAGATGGCTGGTTGACGCTGGAGTAGGTGTACTTTTCTGAAAATAGGTTATCACTTGTGATATATCTGCAGAAGTGTTAAAATCAAGTTAAAATAGCGTTTATTTCGCTGTTTCCGAAATTAGTTGTATATTTGCAGCGAACCAATTGGGTATGATTATGTGTGAAATAATAGGTTGTCTTATACCCTGAAATATGTAAAATAATGCATTCGGAATACCTTGAAATATGTAAAATAAGGCATTCGGAACACCTTGAAATATGTAAAATAAGGCATTCTGATATCCCGAAACTTGTAAAATAAGGCGTTCTGTGTAGTTAAAAACATGTAAAATAAGGCATTCCTCATTATTTTTTCTTATCTTTGCATCCAGAAAAAGTAAGTGTTATTATGCTGGATAAGAGAAACTTAGAACAGATTCTTTCTGATCAGCAGGAAGAACTGGAGATGCGTAGAGGCGAAACTTTGTGTCATCGACCAGAAGAGGCGCAGATAGACTTGGGCAGTACGCAGGCTCAGGTCGTGATAGGTGTGCGCCGTAGCGGCAAATCTACTCTATGCTTCCAGGCATTGGAGAAAGTAGGTGTGAAATACGCTTATGTAGATTTTGACGATGAGCGGTTGGCTAACATCCAGGCAGAAGATTTGAACGATGTTCTGGAAGTGTTGTATAAGATATATGGTGATTTCAATTATCTGTTTCTTGACGAGATACAGAACATCGAGGGCTGGCACCTTTTCGTGAATCGTATGCTTCGCAGGCGGATGCATGTCATCATAACAGGTTCTAATGCCAAACTTCTGAGCAGCGACCTGGCTACTCATCTCTCGGGGCGCTGCAAGGAGATACCTTTGTTTCCATTCTCCTTTTATGAGTATTGTCTGATGAAAGCGGTGGATACGGAAGGAATGACTACCAAGGTACAGGCGTTCAGGAGAGCTGCCTTCGATCATTATCTGAAACAGGGAGGATTTCCTGAGCTGCTCGTTATCGGCGAACACCAGAATTATGTGAAGAATCTGGTAAGCAATATCCTGCAGAGAGATATTGAACAGCGTTTCAAGATAACCTATCAGGCTACCTTCGAGCAGTTGGCTTATCATCTGCTCAATGTGGCTCCGCTCATCGTGTCTCCTTCGGAACTGTCGGCTACACTGGGGGTAAAATCGGAACATACCATCAAGAATTATATCGGATACATGAAGCAGGCTTATCTGCTGCTAGGACTTCAGAAGTATTCTGCCAAGAGCAAGATGAGGATAACCCAGGAGAAGGTGTATCCGATAGATGTGGCTTTGATGGATCAGCGAGATAATGCGCTGGTGGGAGAGAATCTGGGATGGAGATTGGAAACCATTGTTTATCTGCAGCTGGTTAGAACTTATAAGCCGCAGGGGTATGATATCTATTACCTGAGCGACCGCTCGGGAGAATGCGATTTCGTGGTTTGCAAAAACAATCAGGTGAAACAAGCCATTCAGGTATCGTATGACATTTCTTCACCCAAGACTCGCAAACGGGAGATTGAAGGATTACTTCTGGCTCATCGCAAGACGCAATGCACCGACCTGCTGCTGCTCACCGACCATGAGTACAACCAAGTTACCGAAAAAGGTCTTGACATCAAGATACGACCGGTATATGATTGGGTTGTGGAAATGGGGACGAGAAAATAGAGAAAAAAAAAGAAAATCAATCGTTATATAAGAAATGAATAAATTAAAAGCATTATTGGGCTTCGACCCGAAGACTACTACGGTCAAGACGGAATTGATAGCTGGTATGACTACCTTCTTGACCATGTGTTACATCCTGGCAGTAAACCCTACCATCCTTGCCACCACAGGCATGGACAAGGGGGCTCTCTTTACTGCCACAGCCATCGCTTCTGCCATTGCCACCTTCCTGCTGGCTTTCATGGCAAAACTGCCTTTTGCCCAGGCTCCCAGCATGGGACTGAATGCCTTCTTCGCCTTCACCCTTTGTCAGGCAATGGGCTTGACCTGGCAGCAGGCTTTGGCAGTATTGCTCGTAGAGGGTATCATCTTCCTAGCCATCACCTTCCTCAATATCCGCGATAAGATATTGGAGTGTATTCCGAAGAATCTCCGATTCGCCATTTCGGCTGGTATCGGTATGTTTATCGCCTTTATCGGTTTGAAGAATGCGGGCATCATTACTGCCAATGCTGATACTTTCGTGCAGCTCGGCAAGTTTACACCAGTCAGCATCCTGGGTCTCATCAGCATCCTGCTCTGCGGCTGTCTGATGGCGAGAAGAGTGAAGGGCTCTTTGTTTATCGCCATCATCATCTCTACCTTGATTGGTATTCCGATGGGCGTAACCCAGTTCTCTGACAACTGGATGCCGGTATCTACCCCTCACAGCATTGCTCCTATCTTCTGCCAGTTTGATTTCACGGGCTTCTTTACCCCAAAGATGTTTATGGTGGTTTTCTCCCTGTTGCTTGTCAACATCTTCGATACCATCGGAACGGTGCTGGGATTGGTTTCCAAGTTGGGTATCAAGGAGAATGAGAAGGGTGAGATTCTTGGTGTGAAGGAGGCGATGATGAGTGATGCCATCGGTACTACTGCCGGTGCCCTGCTGGGCAGCTCTACCATTACCACTTATGTGGAGAGTGCTTCGGGTGTTGCCGAGGGCGGTAAGTCGGGCTTGACATCTTTCTTTGTGGGTTTGATGTTTGTCCTGAGCATCTTTTTAGCTCCTATCTTCCTGCTGATTCCGAGTGCAGCCACCAGTGGCGCCCTGGTAATGGTGGGTGTATTGATGATTGATTCGTTCAAGAAGATTGAGCTGGAGGATATTTCCGAGTCATTCCCTGCCTTCATCACGATGATTACGATGGTGCTCTGCTACAGCATCGCCGATGGCATCTGCCTCGGCATTCTGAGTTATGTATTGATCAAGATGATGGTGGGTAAGTTCAAGGATTTGAATCCTACGCTCTATATCCTGAGCATCTTCCTGCTCATCAATTATGCTTTCGGATAAATCAACGATAGATAAAACAATTGGCGGCAATCTGCATCACGCAGGTTGCCGCCTTCTCATTCTAACTAACTATCTATCAACTATTCAAAAAATGTATCAATATATATCGAGTATATCCAGGGCTGATGCCCTGGATGTAGTTTGTTGTTTTAATCTTGTTGCTTACTTCAATCTGATGATGTTCAGAGAGCTAGCTGGAATCTCTACTGTGGCACCATTCTTCTCTGTAGTTACGTAGTTTTCTACAGGATAGATGTTGGTAGGATTATCGATGGTGTTCTCCTCCAGACCGTTCTTGGCAGAAAGGCGGATGAGCTTGCCAGCCTTGATCTCCTTGCCCTGAAGATTGATCTTCGCTGTGGTGTGCTCGGTGCTGGTGTTAGCAATCTTCAGGATTACCTCGCCAGTCTTCTCATCGAGTGTGGCTGTAGAGAAGATGCCAGGAAGGGTGTTTGCCTTCAACTTGGTAGCGAATACCTCCTTGCCATCCAACTTGGCGAAGATGCTGTCGCCTACTACCTTCAGCTCGATATCATACCACTTGCCGGTTTCAATCTTGCCTGGGCAGGTAGCAATCTGACTCTTGGCACCATTCACGATTGACTCCACACCGTGCTGGGTATTGTTCCAGCCACCGAGGTTCAACCAGCAGTAGTTGTTCTTATCCACGTAGTTGAAGATGATGAGGAAACCTTCGTTTCCGGCATCCTTCTTCGCGCGTACCTTATATATATAGCCGTTGCTGGTAATCTCGCCTGGGTTCAGACGGATGCAGCTCTCCTCGTTGCTGGTCTGCTTGATGAGGCTGCCCTCAGTCTTCCACTGTCCGTGGATATCGGTAGGCAACTCCTGCAAGGTCTTTGGCAGCGCCTTGCCGTTCTCATCGCTGTATCCCTTGTCCTCGAAAGAAACCTGGGTGCCCCATGTTCCCATACCCACACGGCAGATGGCTGGCTTCACCTGAGTCTGCTCATACTTGTATGGATTCTCCTGGTTCACCTTCAATACACGGGTACCGATGTTGGTTGCCATCACGTTCTGAACGTAGTAAGATGGAGTTCCGAATACCTTATCTGATGTATACTGAATCATATCCGGTGCCCACATACGGTTGTTGAGGTTGGCGAAGATAGGAGCGTAGGATGCCATGGTCACGATGTCAGAATTGTTCTCGATGCCCATCATATAGACAGCCTCACCGAGTGCTGCATCGAGCGAGCCCATATTGCCGAAGCCCTGGGTTACGGCATATTCGCCTACATAAATTTCGCTGCCCTTGCGGTCGTAGTTGTCATACTTGTTGAAGTTCTCTGCAAACCAGGCTGGGTTTCTGTAGTAGTGCTCATCGAGCAGCTCTACGCTCTCCTGGCTTTCCCACTTAGGATTGTCATCGCCCCAAGCCACTATGTTGCCGATGAGGTGCATCTTAGGATATTTCGCCAATACGGCATCCTTGAATTTCTTGAAGCGCTCGTAGTAATGGTCGCTCTGAGCCGCAGGATCTGGCTGGTTGTTCTCATTACCAATCTCCAGATATTCGATGTTGTATGGCTTAGGATGACCATTCTTGGCACGGAGCGCACCATATTTAGAGGTAACAGGACCATTGGCATACTCCAGGGCATTCATGCACTCGTCAATCCAAGGCTGGATGCTGTCTACCGGAGTCATACCTCCGTGCCACAAACCTACGTTTACTACATAGAGAGGCTTGGCATTCAAATCCTCGGCAAGCTGCAGATACTCATCAAATCCCATACCATCGCTGGTACGGTAGCGCCAGTTTACGTTCTTATGGCCCGGACGTTCCTCGATAGGACCGATAGTCTTCTCCCAGTGGAATGCATTCTCAGGAGACTCCTGTCCCTCTACGTAGCAGCCGCCTGGGAAGCGGACGAACTTAGGATGGATGTTATAGAGAAGCTGAGCCAAATCAGGGCGCAAGCCGTTCTCGCGATTCTTGAAAGTAGGAGGGAAGAGGCTAACCACGTCGAGAACGATGGTACCCTTGCCGTCGGCTACGAGTTCAAACTGTGCCTTTGCATCGTTGGCATTGGCTGTGAGTTCAGCTGTATATTTGGTCCACTTCTTGCCAATCTTGGCATTGAGTGCAGTTTCAGCATACACCTTGTCGCCCTTTGCGTTGGTGAGGCGAGCCTTCAATCCGCCCTTGTAGCTACCCTTTGCCCAGAAAGAGAGCTTGTAGGTTCTGCCCTGAACGGCGTTGATGCCCCAGAAACCTTCGTTGATGAGAGAGGCTGTGGCAGCAGGCTTTGCCGCAATGGTAAGCTGGAGAGCCTTGCCCTGTGCCTTGTTGAGCAGACCCTTGTTGATGAGTTGTGCCTGGATCTTGGCACCTTCCTGTGCGGAAGTTTTCCAGGTAGGGATGTTCTTGTCATCATCTTCGAAGGAGCGGTTGCTGATGAGTTCGGCATAGAGACCGCCGTCAGCAGCATGGTTGATATCCTCGAAGAAGATACCATATAAATTAGGTGAAACCTTGACGCCTGGGTTAGAGGCATCTACGTTGATGGTTACTTGGGCGTTGGCTGCCATGAAAGTGGCGAGAGCCGCCGAAAGTAAAAGATGTCTTTTCTTATTCATTGTTTATTCTTTAGGCTTGTTTTTATTTTGTTGCTTGTTATTTGCTGGTAGCATGAAGCCGCAGCTTTTGGAAGTTACTTCCTGCTGCGATTCATACACAGCCGCAAAAGTACACAAAATACACGGAAAAGAGGTGGACAAAACGGAGAATATAGTGTAAAAGGTGGATTTTCTGCTGAAAATCCACCTTTTTATTCTCTGTTGGGCGGATTGGCATGCCGGTATCATCATTCGCTTTCCCCGGATATTTTATTCATCGGATTGCGCTGAGTTTACTTATTATGTCCCACAGATTTCACTTTTTTATGTCCCACAGATTTCACAGATGTACACAGATATTCGACCTGTTTGGTGTTTGATGAAGGTCACGCAGATATCGCAGATGACGCAGATATCGCTGTAACTTGTAACGATTATCCGCCACTTTCAAAAACACTCTTCACCCTTCACCGGAGTGGCGTAAGGACTTGTGTATGAGTTGTTTTGGTAGGGTGAAGAGTGCGCTCGCCTCTTCACCACTCTTCACCCACCCTTCACCCGGAAAAATCTGTGTAAATCTGTGAAATCTGTGGGACATAAAAAAGTGGTTTCAGCCCCCGACCGAACAGGTCAAGCTTCCGTTTCAATTCCGTGCGCAATCCGAAGGTGAAGAGTGGTGAAGAGTGGTGAAGAGTGGTGCGCCACTCTTCAGCTCTCGGAACCCCAGTGTTTATCGGGGTTTCAGGCGATTTGGTGAAGGGTGAAGGGTAAAAAAGAGAGTGGGGATTTTCTCTCCCGACGTATCGTTTTGTGCCTGGCAATGGCAAGATATTGCCCTGGTAAAGGGCAATATAATGCCGTAGTGAGGCAATAAGCGCTGGATGCGTCTTTACCACCCGTCAGTACTATCATGATGACCTCTCTTTGTCGCCTTGACTCCTTGTGAGGAGTATCCTAACAAAACGAAGGGCTGGACTTTCTCACGAAAACCCAACCCTTCTTTTTAAAACAGCTGTTTTTATACTTTATTTATATATAAGTAAAAGATGTTATTGTATTTATCACTTATCTTGTGTTTATTGCAGAACACGTACCAGGCGTAATGGCATCGCCTTGTAGCGGCCGGTGTTATTTCCATTACTACCACTCACGAAGCGTATGTTGGATATGCCCTGCTTTCCGTTGTACACGTTGAAATAGTTATACCAGAAACCATATTCCGGACTTGATCCACTGAATCCTTGTGTTCCAGAGAGTAGTGTCTTGGTCCAGAAGACCACGTGCATTGGATATTTGAGGCTTTCACCTTCCAGATATCCTCCGTATGGCAGATAGATGGTTTTCAACTCAGAGCTTGTTGTATTCATGAATGTACAATAGTACGATTCTCCAAGAGCAGTATGGCGTACCTCTGTTTTAAGCGTATCATTAGCAATCAAGTCCTCAAACACCGATTTCTCTGGAATATCAAAGCCTTTAGGGGATAAAGTAGAGGATAGATTCCCCAGCTTGACATTTGATGTATTCTTGTTCTCTGAAATCTTGAAGTAGCCACCGATAGCTCTTTTATGGTCTTTGAGTTCATTGATGTCTGGTGCATAAGGACTATTGTCAGTAGCACCCAGGTTACGGTCAAGCATGATGTAGGTATGGGCTTTTCCCTTTACCTTCACTACACCATAATAGAACCAGCCTTTCACCTTTAGTTTATCATCACCACCTTCTGCCAATTCGTATTTTGTAGCCATTTCTTCTGTTATCTCATGGAAGATACCTGTATGATAAACATAGTAGGTAATTTTGATACCCTCTTTATTTGTTATCGTAAAGTAGCCTTGCCAAAGATCATAATTATCGTCTCGATTATCCGTCAATGTCACTTCCCAGAAATCTCCAACTCTTTCAACTTTAAAATGGTCATCGGTATCAGTTAGCTTATCATCTTCTAGGTAGGGAATCTTATAACTATAGGTGTTTTTACCTACAGCGAAGTGAAAACCATTGTTTCTTACATTGCCTAGCATTTGCTCAGGTCTGATACCTTGCATATTTTCATCCAACCACTTAAAATAGTTTTCTGTGTTAACCTTGTTATCGATTAACATCGTGACTTTACGCATTGGATCGTCTCTTCTAAAATCGAAGCCCGCTTGGGTTATCTTCACATCCAGTTTGAGGTCACCAGATGATATCGTCACAGTTCCCGTTCTTGGGTCTTCCGACTTATCGTTTTTATTCAGTGTAAACGCCAGAACATATTTCTTGCCAGGTGATGAGTTACTTCCTGATTCCGGAAGTGTCGTTTCTGTTACATCTTTATCCTTGTCAAACGTGATCCAGCTATCTTCAGGATTGATGCTTACTCCGTAGAGTTTGCCGTCAGCACTTGTTGCAGAAGAGAGCGTAGTAACCAAAGTGATGGTTGCTTTAATTGCTTCAGTTGCTTCAGCTGCTGTTGCTTTTACGGATAGGTCGTCACTAACACCAAGTTCATAATCCTTGCAGGCAATCATATTGGTGATGGCAGGATTGTCATCAACGATTTCTGCTTCTATTCTGTTTTCCGGTTGTGCTTTGATGGCTTCCTCCTTAGTGCTGAAACCATAATTATTCACCTTGGTTACGGTGATGGTATAGTTATGGTTTCTCAAGAGTGCATACTGATCCTTCTTGGTTGTTGCATCCTTGTAAAGCCCCACTTTATAGTAACCCAAAGTACCTTTATAGCTAGCCTTGATAATAATGTTAGCTTCTCCTGCCGGAGTTTCTGTTACTGCAACTTCCCGGCTTGTTCCATCGCCTACATCTGTGCTGTTAAATTCCGTTGTTGCAGTTAATGCATCTGTAGGATCACTATAGCCAGCTGGTGCAATAGCACTCTTCGTGGCGGTATGATTGATGATAAGACCGGCATCTTTTTCTGGAAATACTCCCTTAACTGCATCCGCTACTCTCAAGGTAACCTTGGCATATTGTCTCAGCAGGCTGACTGTTGCATTACCTTCCAAGAGTGACTTTACAGATATGCTTCCCCAACATACAGGGCTACTTGTATCTATTGGTCTAGATGTTGCTTTTGTGATGTCTTGTAAATCTTTAGCCTCTGTCTCGCTGAGGTCGTTAACATTCGTAACCAAGTGAACTATAGTTGTTCCTGCAGGAATATTACTGATAGTTACTTGATATTTTCCAGTTTCTTTTTGGGTTAGCTTGGGATCCTTAGCCATATCTATATATGTATTGCTTTTGCCGTAGAACACTGCAGTAAGCGAATTGATGCTTTCCGTAGCATCAGCTCTCGTGCCCAGTTGCTTTTCAGAAAAATTGGGCAAATCAATGTTCAAGACAAGTCCCTCGGCAGGGATTTCATCCCCGCCGAGTCCGATTGCCTCCATCGTATCCTTGCAGGATACAAGGCTAAGGAGCAATCCTATCCAAATCATTAAATGCTTTATCTTCTTCATTTTTAGAATCTTGTGTACGTTATATTATTTAGAAATCTACACCTTTTGGCTTACCTTGATGCCACTTGCCTTTGGTTGAAGCACCAGCCCATTCGCCATCAAACCAGGCGGTATCATCTTCAAAGCTATTTCCGTCGAAGAGCAGTATACTGCTGCTTGTATTGTCTTTGTTATTTTCTAGATACAGTTTGATATCTTTCTCATGTTCGCCTTTTACTGCTTTGAGAGTGATAATGGTTTTTGACCAAATGTTAGTTTTATCTTTGCTTTCGGTATATGTTGTACCCTTTGTCTTATCACCAAAATCAAATATTCTAAACTGACCATTGTTTCCAATGCCATAATCTTTGAACCAGCCATAGATATCGAACTTGGTATATAGAGTAATCTTGATGTCTTCAATTTCAGGCATATCATCATATACATGCCATTTAGGGTCAGATGTCGGATCATAGACAATCCAGCCTTCACGATCTTCATAATCGAAAAGAGGAATACCTGGCTCTAGATGATGAGGACAACGGTGTAAACAATATCCTTGACCTTGATATGTATTATTACTGAACATGATCAATGTCTCACCTGGCTTAATAGTTTTTGTACCTTCAGAATTATTTGTATTTAATACAGACTGCGCATTTTGACCGAAGTCTTTGTAATACCATCCGGTGTTAGTCTTGTCGGCTACCATTTCTTCTCCAGGCCATCCATTTCTATTGTCTGTCATCGGTCCTTTCGTAAAAAGCCAACCTTTTCCTGTAACGGCAGTTTCTGTTTCACCTATCTGGGTATAAACATAGATGCAGTGGTTGCTTGTTTTTGGCTCAGTATCTTTATCATCCTCATTCCATCCATCGCTCCAGTTGTTTGTATCTCCTTCTGATAAGATTCCCTTGAAATTATCGGAACTGTTACCTCCAGTATATTTACTGCGGTCATTGATCGCTCTGAAATAGATACGATAATCACCGATAGGAGGACTAACTGTTACACGAACAGTCTGAGACATAGAGCCGTCTTTTGACGTTACCTTGAATTCATGAATGGTAGTTGTTACAGGATCATTTGCAGCCGTAACCGTGAACGTTCCTGTAGCGGCATCCGATGAAGCTAAACTCATATTGATGGTAGAGTTACCTTTTGTATCTGTAGGTCTATCCAGCACAATGCCACCAAGATTAGTATCCCATTTTATGTTTCTGATATTCTGAGATTTATCATCTTTATTATAGTAGATGACCAGTTCTTTTGTAACATCCAGATAAGGTGTAACATCATAATGTACATCTATATATTTCTTGAGATTGTTTGCCTTGAGCCAAAACTTAGCAGTGCCCTTTAGCTGATCATTTGCATAATCACTGATTGGGATATTTGGATTCACGCGAAACTCGATGCTATCATTGCCGTTAGCGTCTTTGCCACGTTTGGTGCTAATGATGATGTCTTTTGAGTCTATTTTATTGTCGCATCCAAACTCTACATTGACTGCATTCGATTTATAAGAGATATAATCATTTGTCGTAGAAGTCACTTCTGCCTTCGTCTTGCTTACCCACAAAGTGGTATGGTTGAAGTCAGCATCTATTGTTACTGGAGTCCAGTCTTTTACGCTCACATTACAGTCGAGAGTCATGTTTCCCAGACTCTTGATGTTGCCGATAATCTCGTAGTAGGTACCACGAGGAAAGGTTGGTGTAGTAGAACTTTCATTCTGCTTGTGTCCTAACGGAATGATATACTTATTGTCGATATTTCCATTGATGCTTCCTTCAATAGCCAGTCGTGACTGCTGGGAAGCATCGGCGATGTATCTCTCCGGCAAATAGTATGTACCCTGGAAAAGCCATTTGGCTGTGGCATCTGTTGGATTGGCTGAGCCTTTGACTCCTTCGTTGAGGGTGATTACATCTTTGTCGTTTACAGTAGCATTTTCATTGTTTCGTGTCCACGCATCACTTGGATAGTAAAGGCCATTGCTGTTGCTGGTAGAGTTAGCCTCATATTCCTTGCTCTCAAAGCCTTTTTTATAGTCATCAGAAACCTGAGACTGGCTGAATTTTCCATCCCAGCATAGAGATGTGCTTGGAGATAACTGCTGCGCAAGAATGTTCTTGATAGAAAAACTTTTGCCGCTAAATGCTGTTGCGACCGCAGGGTCGAAAATGAGATTCAACTTTACCTTGACGCAAGTGAATTTCAGATTTGCGAAAACAGTTGCTGATTTATCTGTTGCTTTGATTTCTGTTACGAGTGTTTCGCCATTGATATCCTTTGGCTCGTATATCATTGGGATATTGGTAGAGATAGGTAAACCTGGGGTCAGGGTGGAAGTATATCCCAGTACCAGTCCTTTCAAATCATCTTCTGTATTGATGTTCTTGTCTTTCAAGACATCACTCATATTGGCAACTACATAGACATGGTATTTGCCTGGCTCGATGTTGAGCTGATAATTGGCAACGTTTTCTTCCAGCATCATGCTTGCCAATGGTGCAGGAAGATTCTCTGCAACGAGCTTACCATTACCATCTACAGGAAAGGCGTAGAGGCGAAGATCATTGATCTGGCATTCATCTACCGTGGCATTATAGGTAGGTACCTCAGAGGAACTGCCGCTGAATGCCTCGCCGTTCGCACTGAGCACGGTTGGTACCAGCACGTGCAGGTTGCTTGACGAGTTGGGGGTAAATCCGTTACCCTCCAACTCGTCGGTACAACTAACTGCAAATAAACTAGTCAACAACCAAACTATGAAACCTATATAGATATGAAATCTTCTCATGATAACTTTACCTTTTACTTATTCCATCTCGATGCTTCCATCTCGATGAATGATTTACGATTATAAGTCGGCACGCTGTATGCGCTTGCTCCAGTCGAGGATGGAGATGCCGAGTTGCATATACTGCCACTGGTCGCCTTTGAGGAAGAAGTCGAGCTTGTAGTCGTATTCTCTATCCAGGAACTCCTGTGCCGAATAGTTCATGTTCTCGAAGGCTCCTCTGCCTTGGGCGAGACAATCGGCTAGGTTGATGCGGACCACTTCTTCGCCCGTCTTCTTGTTCCAGATGCTCAGTATCGCATTCTTGTCGTTCTCGGTTACGGGATGAAGTACGACTCTACTGAACATCAGGGCTGCGATGGCTGTTCGTTCTGTTACTTTGCCATCTTGATCCTTGAATTCGGTGGTCCATGTCTTGTATGGAGTGTATCTTAACTCCTCGTCGGGGAGGAGGGAATTGTCGTAGTTGATGTAGCCGTTGGCATCGGTTATCTGATAACTGAAGTCGTCGGCATTGATGTTGGTAGGCTCGTTGAGCTGGTGCAGTCGGATGGTGAGCTGCTTGGTATCTCTGACGAGGCTGATGGTATGTTTTGTTACCTGTAAGTCTTTTACTTCTACGAGTTGGTCGCTGAGTCCCTGCCAGAGTGTATCGAGTGGGAGAGATAGGTTCTCTACGACAGCAGGATGATCCTCCGGGACATTGCCGTCAGGGCTTTGGGCATCTCTGCGATTAGGAGAGGTGCGGTCGAGCCTTACATTTAATTCCTTGATGTCGCTGCCTTCCTCGGGAAGGGCGATTTGGAATTTTGCTCCATTATGTGTACGAGTTTCTTCGTATTTCTTCTGAAAGGCGAAGGTGGCGAAGCGGTATTTGCCCGGTTCCAGATTCAGACGCATGGTATAGTTATGGTCTTTCAACGGCTGCGATGTTGCACTATTGTAGGCATCTTGGCGGGTGATGTATTTACCCTGCTGATCATATACGAACACGCTTACTCCACCTACATGATCATTGAACATGTCGGCACGCTGCACGTTGTAGTCGTACTTGAACTGCAAGTCAACTCCCATATCGCAAGAGGGCAGGTCATCGTGCATCAAGTCGTTGCAGCTGCTGAGCATGCTGCCGAGAGCGACGATGGTTCCGAAAACAGCGGTACGGCTGATAGCAGCCAAGCTGTCGAATCCCCATTCCATGCGTATATTCTTGATCCAACTATGTAACTTATTGTTTGCCATGATGCTTTTTGGTTATTATCAATATAATGTTTCAGAATATCAGGTTGTGTTTCTAGCTTCTACTATGGTGAAGCTGAAAACACAACTCGTATGTTTTAACGAAGGCGGGAGCCAAGCTCCGCCTTTCGTTGTTATACTCGATTACAAATCTACGTTCTGTGAACGCTTAGCCCAGTCGAGGATCTTCACGCTGACGCTGATGTATCTGTAGCTCTCATCGTCTGGAACGTCAGGCTTGATGGTTGGAACATCTGGTGTGCCAGGACCACTAACGCTCTGTACAGTCAACTCATACCAGTTGTTACGGAGTACACCATAACGACCAAGGTACATGTTGTTCTGTGTTGCATCGTTATCTCCATAAGTCAAATCTCCCTCATTCCAAGGTGTCAAGTCGTTACCAAAGTGCTTGATACGTGCGATGTAATAAGATTCACCTGAAGCATAAGTCGCGATACCAACAATAGGGTCTGTTTTTGTTGCAGCTTTCAAACCAAGCTTTTCATTGATAGAATTAATCTGGGCTGTTGATACTTTAACACCATCATACAGTACGTTTTCTTCTGTCAAAATCTTGGTTCCAGCTTTTTCCTCGATATTGTTGCCTGCCGCCTTAAGGTCTAATGTTATCTTGGATGCATCTGCCAGAACTTCTTGAGCTTTAGCCTTAATCTGCTCCTCCAAAGTTGTCTTGCTCCAAAGATCAGTATTATTACCTATCTTATAGAATGTATCGCCGGCATTGAAGCCTTTAGGAGTATATTTGGCCTTGAATACAACACGAGTGGTCTGCCCCTGCAGCATATGCTTGATGTCAAATGTATTTTCAAGACAGTACTGTGGTGTTGCAGCATCACCGTTGATTTCCGCATTTGATTTCAATACAGTGAATTCTTTCTCGCAATCGGCAACAGTTGTATAGTCTGTGCCATAGTTAGGGTCAACACCCCAATACACACGCTTGAAGGCTGTGTTTGATCCATCAACAAAACGACCTGTTGAAGGTGCTGCTTCTGTTGAAGCACTCCAAATTGTGGCGAAGTTTGTAGTCAAACCTGCTGTCTTGTGAATAGGGAATGTACTCTTATTAGTAACATCCAAATTCCATGCTGTGATATCAACTACATCTTCGTGATATTTTGAATCTGCTGGAGGATTCAGGTTTGTTGGGAGAGAAGCAACAGTTACCTTTGCCAAACCACGCTCTACGTGTATGGTTGTAGCTTTACTTGTTTCTGCAGCCTGCTTGGTAGCATATACCTTATCAATCTTTACAAGTGTGGTAGGTGTACCTGTTGTAAATTGAGGCGCATTTGCCATATAGAAACCATTCTTATTATCTGCGAATTTTGTACCTTCTGCATTAGTTGCCATATTCCAGTCATTGTATGTCTGGTCAGTGTCTGGCATCTTGACCTTCAAAGCATTATCCTTATCCTTATTGTTCAGAATGACCAATGCATAATAATTGCTAGTAAGATCAACTTTATCCAATTTCGCGGTGATAGTAGCAGCTGTAGTGATACCAGTGTTGCCATCATCCTTAACCCAAGGAGCCATTGTTCCCAAATCGGCAGTCTCCACGAATGTATAGTCGTTTTCTGAATTGCCAGCCTCCTTGAAAATGAGCAAGGTTACATCCTTGACATCATACTCTTTTGCATCACCATCCTCGAATGAAGGATCGCCAGCACGTGTGCCATTTGTTGTTGGCAAATTGATGCTCAATGTAGCATAACCTACACCAGTCTCATTCTCACCAGAGCCATTGCCCCCCCCCATTTACTAACTCGTTGTTGCTAGAGCAACTAGCAGTCATAGCAGCCAAAACTGCCAATCCAAAGAAATGTTTAATTCTCATGATTGATGTGATTTTATTGTTAGTTATTACTTTTATTGTTCCGCCTTCATTTCCCCGTAAATCTTTCTGATGCGTTCAGCTTCCTTCGAGTTTCCTGCCTTGGCAAGATGTTTCTCGGCAGTTACGAGGTCGCCCTTCTGCAAATCTGTGCAGGCGGCATTGAGATTGGCTGTCTCATCATCAGGGAAGAGACGGACGGCAATATCAAATACCTCGTTGAACTCTGGAGAACCAGGCTCATAGGTCTGTGCCACCAGATACATCTCCTGTAATGACAACTGCTGAGGCTTGGTCTTCAAAATCACCTTTGCCTCCTCAATGTCGAAAGGACGAACGGTATAGGTTACCGTATAGTCGCTGTGGCGCAAACGAGGATAAATCTCACTCATAATGTAGCGATAGCTAGCCGGATAAAGCTTCTTGATTTTCTGGTCCTTTGCATCGGGTGCCAAGGATGAGTTGGCAACGGCAAGGATGGCAGACTTATCGGCTAAGTTGCTTGCTTCCACCTTCTTCTTGAATCCTTCCCAGTCTTCTGGGGTGGCGTGATAGGTGAAGAGCTTTTTATCGATGGTGTAGAGATTGCATACATAATTGCGCAGGGCAGCCGCACGGTTGTTGGCGAGTCGCACATTGTTGTCGTAAGGACCATCCGGCGACGCATAGCCATGAATATCGATATTGGTGATGCTCACATCCTTGTCGTTCTTCACGAGGTCGATGGTGGATGTAATCTTTCTCAGCTCTGCAGCATTCTCACGGAAGTCGGCAAGGATATCGCTCTTGTTGAGTTTGAAGCTCAGGTAAGCTTCACCCTTTTCGGCTCTCACCTTGATGGCTTCAGCCTTTGGCTTCACGTAATGGTCGCGACCAATCTTGGGTATTGGGTTGATGACCGCCATCAGGGTGGTATCCTGATCCATCAGGTTGCCGCATCCGCAGAGGTCTTCCGTCATGGAGAGGTTGAAAGCCTTCATCCACTTCCTGTAGGGAAGGGTCTGTGAGAAGAGCACCTGCTGTTCGGTATCATTCCTGCGTCTCACTACCACTGCCTGGCTGTTTTTCAGACTGCTGCTTTTGCGCAGGTATCTGATGTTCTGGTTTTTGCCATTGATGACAATGGGATTCAGGGCGATGGTATCTTCTCCGGCAATAAGCGGAGTGAAAACCAGCTGTTGCTCTGATTTGAGCTGCAGACTATCGAGATGGAGGCGGAAAGCAACCTTGAGACTGTCGCTCTTCTTCTGTGTCAAGACGCTGTCTATCAGAATCTTGCCTCCAGCCAACCGTAGCTGCGAATCATCTATCTTTTGGGCTTGGACAGTCAAAGCGCTCTGTGCAAAAAGGATGCAAAGGGGCGAAATGACCGCATAAAGCTTCATTTTCTTCATATTCTTACTCATAAAATAAAGAGGATTTGATTTTGGTTTTTGCTATCCCGGTGATAACGTTCCTAGAATGCGTATATCAGGGAGAGGGCTGCTTTGGTAGGACCCACATAGTTGCGGTGGTCCTTGTCAAGACATTTCTCACATCTTCCGTAAAGCTTGTATGGACTGTAGATGTATCCTAATCCGATGGATCCTTCGAGATTGAGGTGCTCTGACAGTAGCCATTGGTATCCGTAGGTGAGGCCTCCACCCACATACCAGCCTTCGTAATGTCTTCCTTTCTCTGTCTTTGGCAAGATGCCGAAAGGCAGGTCCACATTTTTTACGTTGTATTCACCTCCAAGGGCATGGATGCCGAAGAAGTGGCCTCCAAATTTCTGGCAGGTGTACCAGCGGTATTCTGGCATTACGTTCCAGTAGCGCAATTTCTTGTCGCCTGAGAACTTCCAGGGATTCAGGGCGCCGAAAAGCTGAAAAGTGCTCTTCCTGCCCGTGCCTATTTCTAGACCAGCATTGAGCGAGGTGGTTGCCAAACCAAGCAGGTTGGTCTTCAGCGCTACCTCTTGCGCTCGGGTTATTACTGATGAGAGAATCAGCAGTAACAACATCGGTGTTCGTTTGAACAATCTCTGCTTCATCATCATATTTTTACTCTGTTGATTTTCTTTCTTAAGGATACTGTTAGCTGTCCTATTCTTTATTGTCATTTACTTATCATCACAGGCTTACCCTTGTAACAAGATGAATGTCACCGGGTTTCCTTTTCGGTTGCAAATATATGATGATTTTCTCAAAGGAGCTGCAAAAAAGTGATGAAAATCCCGTAAAACGAAATGCAAACGTTTGCATCGTCGTGCGAAATGTGTGGGAGCACAAAAATTGTGAATATGATATAAGTGCCTGATATATAGAAAATAAAAAGCGAAGGTGTAAGTTGCACACCTTCGCTTATGAAACGTTGTTTTTTTGATGAATTTCTTTTTTGTGATTGGAGAATCAGAAGACAGGGAAATCCGGCTTTTGGGGGGCTATTTCAGAACTTCCATCGCCTTCTTCAGACCTCTATCCACAGCCGAAGACTCGTTCTGGTAGAGCTTCTCCTTTTCCTCTTGGGTCATCTCGTCGAGCAGATAATCGGGGGTGATTCCCACACTTTCCAGCAGGTTGCCCTGTGCATCCTTGGTAAGCGAGAACGGCATGTAGAAGTAGAGGTAGCTGGTTACATTTCCTATCCAACCGCCATTGCTGGCTTCGTTGTCGGAAGTGAGCATCGCCTGCGCTCCGTAACTGTTTCTGCCTATCGTCTTCACGTGGTCGCCCTGACTTTTCAGGATGAGGGTTGTTACCTCCGACATGCTGGCACTGTAGTTGTCGAGCAGGATGGCGGTAGGGATATTTCTGCCCAGGCTCTTCGGCGTTACCGTAATCTTCTGCGGAATCCAAGGCGTATAACTGTATGGATTATTGTCCTCTTTTTTGCGCACGTAGGCATAGACGGCTGTCTGGGTGATGAGATAGTCGGTAAGCAGACGGGTATCTATCACGCTTCCGCCACTGTTGCCACGGAAGTCGAGAATCAGCTTCTTGATCTCGCCCTTAGCCAGCGGCTCCAGGAACAGACGGCGGTAACCTTCTACGCAGAGATGATTGTAGGTAAACTTCAGATCGCTCCAGTAAGCGTAGAGTTCACGCTCGTGCCAGAGGTAATCGGCAAGTGCCTGACAATACCAGCTGGCAAAACCGGAGGCTGAAAGCATCTGCTGGTAACGGGCATCGCCCTGCAGCTTCTGTCGGATCTGTTCGCCCATGCCGCTTGCTTCAGCAGTAACAGGCAACAGCTTGAGGAGATTCGGTGACTTTTCGTATGCCTCGCTGGCGAGAGCATAGAGACCGGAATAATCGCCCTGGTTGCTGTAAGCCGCCATCTTCTCGCAGGCTTTGGCTGCATCATCCGAAGCCAGATAGCTATCCATGTCGGCAAGCAACTGTGCTGCCTGCTGCTCAGCCTTCTCTCGCTTTCCTGCATCTGTAATCAGTTCCTTCGCCTTGGCTGATATCGTGGAAGCATCCAGATGATAGGTGCTGGCGGCATTGCCAGGGAGATAGGACTTCTGATACTCGTGGAAGCAGTTTTCGTAGAGGGCAAACTTGTTGAAGCCGAGGTAATAGGTGCCCGGCTGCTCCTTCAGGTAACCGCCCATGATGCAGAAACCATCCGAGGTTATCTCGCCGAAGGCTGTACCATCCAGGTTGAGCTGGTCGCGGGTATGGTTCCAGTGAGCATTCAGCGGGAAATACTCGGTCTTGTTGCGGAGCGTGCTGTTGAATCTCACCGTTTCCGTAGAAGAGTGGGAGACGGGCAGGGTAATCTTGACATAGAAATGCTGGTCGATGATCTTGTCGATGATTTCCTGGAAATACTGCTTTGCCTTGGCGTTGTCTTCCTGAATCTCCTGCTGGGTAAAAGCTGGGGTATGCTGGAAGGTCTTCAGGGCATCAAACTTGGGCTTGTATTCCTTGTACACCTGGTCCCAGGTCTGCGAAGATACGGCAGACTGCTCATTGAGGGTGCAGTAGCGCTGGTTCATCACGCTCCAGAAAACCTGGAACAGGTCGCCATACGACTTGACATCGGTATCGGAATAATCGGAAATCGATTTCTCGTTGGCATCATTGTCTGCCACACAACTGGTAAGCGACATTCCTGTGGTGGTCGCCAGGAGGAAGGCGAAGAGGCATCGCATTCCACCTTTTATATATATAGGGGTTCTCATATTTTAAAATGATTTTTTAAAGCTTCTGCCCTTTCAGGGCGTATGGGCTAGAACTTATAGGCAGCCGAGGCTGTGATGAGGCTGGAGTTGCGCCGGGCAGTCTTGCTGGTGCTGGCTTTTTCCTGGTAGATATGCGAGAAGCCGTACTGGAACTGATAGCCCACGCTGGCATCTATCTTGCCGAAGGAATAACCTATCTTGATGCCTGCTTCGCCGCCAAAGAGACTGCGGCGGAGATGGTTCTCATTCTTCCTGAAATCGTAGATGGTGTTATAGCGGATGTAGGAGCCATCGCCCTTGTATCCCTCCATGATGTTCATCGGATACATACCCTTGGTATGCATGGAGGTGAAGTACTCGTAATAGATGCCTACCTGCGGCTTGATCCACAATCCCTTCTCGTGGTAAGGATTATGGAGGAGATAGTAGCCCACATGGAGTGGGATGCTGATGAAGTTGTTGTTGTATCGGGTGTTCCAGGAGTCGCCGCCGAGGTTCTGGTACAGGTAGTCGCGCTGAACGAAGCGGATGCCCGCTCCTACCGCCAGCTGATCTACGATATTGTATTCGGCACCGATGGCAGCCGTGAAACCCGGTCGCACCTTATAATAAGTCTCCGACAAGCCCGATACATCCGTATCAAGCACACTGCAACTGACACCAGCTTCTGCCTCCACCTTCCAGCGGTAGGAGGATGTCTGCTGTGCCAGTATGCCTTGGCAGTAGAAGCCAAGGGCTATGGATAAATATACCTTTCTCATAAAAATGGGGTAGTTTGGGGTGAAAAAAGTCTTAATAGAGAAGAAGCAATCCGGCAAAAGCCGAGTAGAGTATCATGCGGATAGGATTGATCTTCATCACCTTC
>ERZ1034973.107-NODE-107-length-54224-cov-26.581329_pt1 | contig 54224 bp, 49 predicted proteins | sample MGYA00520686_ERZ1034973 | MGnify/ENA primary metagenome ERZ1034973 (study PRJEB33766, sample SAMN09781775) | gut metagenome | biome: gut microbiome | host: Homo sapiens | place: Madagascar | study: EMG produced TPA metagenomics assembly of the PRJNA485056 data...
ATTTTTCATCAATTATAATAAATTTGATTAAGCAGCCTGTGTGTAATGAAGCATATAGCCAACATTTGTATAAATGTCAATGCTGTTTCGTTGTGGATTGTATTCTGCAAATATTGTTCTCATCGTATCCCATCTCCTTATCATTTAATCAATCATTAGTAGCAAAAATTAAGAAGCATTTCAATCAGTCCACCATGTCACTTTTATTTTATGTTATACTGTTTTATATAATTTTTTTGGTCTCCGCTGCCGCTTCGGTCGGCACAGAGCAGATGTCCACCGGACATCTTGTGCCCTTGTATTTTCCCTTATCAGAGTTCGTAAACACTGGTGGGACGATATAACACAAGGGAAACAATAAGGGAAAGCTCACCTGCGACAAATCCAGTGTTTTCAAGGGTTTGCGGAGAATTTCTGTTAATTTTGAAAATTTCTTTGAAAACCTATTGACTCCTACGCAACGTAATAGTTTACGATATGTTTATCGAGAGGAGGAAATGACAATGATGACAGTGAATGAGGTAAGTAAATTAACAGGAGTGAGTATACGCACTCTGCAGTATTATGATACCATTGGTCTCTTAAAACCTATTGAATATACAGAGTCAGGTTATAGGTTGTATGACGATACATCCTTGGAAAGGCTGCAACAAATTTTACTGTTTAAAGAATTGGAATTTCCGCTTAAGGAGATTAAAAAGATAATTGATGCCCCTAACTTTGACAGGAACAAAGCATTAGAGCAGCAGATTGAATTGCTTACTATGAAAAAAGAGCATCTTGAAAATCTTATTAGTTTCGCTCGAGGAATAAAAGGAATAGGAGTGAAATATATGGATTTTAAAGTATTTGATACAAGAAAGATTGATGAGTATTCTAAACGAGCAAAAGAACAATGGGGACAAACCTCTGAGTATAAGGAGTTTGAAGAGAAAACAAAGAACTGGACGAAAGACGATGAAGCTACTGTTGCAAATGAGTTTATGCAATTATTTGTTGAATTCGGACAAATGAAAGAAATGGACCCAGAAGATGAACAGGTGCAGTTGCAGGTAAGGAAACTTCAGGATTACATTACAGATCATTTTTATACATGTTCTGATAAGATTTTATGCGGTCTTGGAAGAATGTATGCCGGTGGAGGAGAACTTACGGAAAATATTGATGATGTTGGAGGAGTTGGCACAGCAGAGTTTGCAAGTAAAGCTATTGATATATTTTATATGAGCAGAAGGTAAATTCTAGTTTGTTGATGCAAAGCAGAGGCGGTAACTATTGATAAGTTCCCGCAAACCGATGAGGTAAAAAATAGAGCAGTTCAGACGTCTCAACGCATGTGGAGATGGTGTGCCTGTTGACGAGGAAGAAATAGTAAAGAGAATATAGGAATGAGAAGGAATCGAGAGATCGGTTCCTTTTTTATGCTTAGAATTAATTGATGACAAAATCAAATTGACATAGAGAAGCTTGATTGATATGATATAGACAAAATGAAAATGGCATATTGGAGGAACATTAAGATGGATAAAGTTATTATAAAAGAGATTATTGACAAACTAGAGTGTGCATGATAATATTTAAACATAACCAGTGCAAACGTTTGCATTATTTTTTTGAAACGTAGTGCAAACGTTTGCATAAACAAGAATGACATTAGGAAAATAGGTGAAAATATAATGCCAGCAACAATTAAAGACATTGCAAAAAAAGTAGGAGTAAATCCATCAACAGTATCAAGAGTAATTAATGGAACAGCCAGTATTTCAGAGGAAACGAGGCAGAAAATTAAAGATGCCATGAAAGAACTGGATTATCATCCAAACAGCCTGGCAAGAAGCCTTGTAAATGGGAGTACTTTTACGATAGGGTTGGTAATCGATGCCGGTAACAGTGATGCATTCTCAAATGCTTTTTTTATCCGAAGTGTTTCGGCAATAGAAGCGGTAACGCAGAAGAGAGGGTTTAACCTGTTGATTACCAGCGATTCGGATAAAGAGGATAATAGTGCCGTCAAAAATCTGATTTTAGAGAAAAAGATAGATGGTATTATACTTCCTGTTTCTGCGGCAACAGAGGAACTGATAGATCTACTGCTGGGTAATCATTTTCCGTTTATTGTGTTAGGCGAACCGGATAACGTAAGAGATGGTATTCACTGGATTGATATGGATAATAAACAGGGGGCAGAAGATGCTGTAAATTATCTACACCGGATGGGATATGAAAAGACGATTTTACTTGTTGAAAATCGCATAACAATGTTTGAAAGAAAGAGAATCCAGGGATTTCAGGCAGCGATAGGACTAAATGGGAAAGATGTGGCTGAGAATTTAATTGTTGAATGTGGGGAGGAGAGTAATCAGATCGGTGAAGCGATACAAAGGGCGCTCAACAAGTATCCAGATATTGACAGTATTATATGCACCAATAATGTGGTTGCTTACGAGACTTTGAAGTTTTTAAAAAAGAAAAATATAGCTATTCCCGGATCAATTGGAATCATCACATTTGATAATTATCCATTGGCAGAATATATGGATCCGCCACTTACGGTAGTGGATATTGACACGTATAAGCTTGGAGAAGAAGCTGCCAATACGTTGTTTTCCATTATTCAGAATCCGGGACAGCACAGAAAGGAGGTACTGCTTTCGACTAGAATTATTGAGAGGGAATCTACAATGAAAGGAGAAAAACGGAAGAAGTGAAAAAAGAAGCAATACAGCATTTCAATACGGAAGAGTACATATATCCGGTAAAGAGAAATGAATTAGTATTTAAGATTCGCTGTGCAAAAAAGGATATATCGAAATGCATTTTGGTTTACTGGGACAGAACAAAACCGGAGAACCAAAAGAAACAGGAATTGAAATGCTGCTACAGAGATGGGCTGTTTGATTATTTTCAGGGGAAAATAATATTTCATCAGATTGCGCGTTATCAAAAATATTATTTTGAACTGACGGACAGTAGTGGAAATATGATGTATTATACGGCAAATGGATTGCAGCAGGTAATTCCAAAGTCTGGTTTCTTTGAATATTTGTATGTCAATGGGACGGATGTCATTACTTTCCCGGAATGGGCAAAAGGAGTGATCTATTATCAGATATTTCCAGAGAGATTTTGTAATGGCAATCGTGGAAATGATCCAGAAGGATGTAAACCATGGGGAACTTTGCCTGACAGAGAACATCATATGGGTGGAGACCTGCAGGGAATCATTCAAAGGATCCCTTATCTGAAGGAACTGGGAATAGAGTGCATCTACCTGAATCCTATATTTGAGGCAGACTTTAATCATAAGTATGCAACCACAGATTACTTTAAGATAGATTCCCAGTTTGGAACCGAAGAGACATTCAGAGAACTTGTGGATACGTGTCACAGTTACGGAATCCGGATTGTGTTGGACGGCGTATTTAACCATACGGGAGTGCATTTTAAACCATTTCAGGATGTACTGGAAAAACAGGAAAAATCCCGTTATGTAAAATGGTTTCATATCAATCATTATCCGGTGGAACCCAGTCACCATAATTATGAATGTGTGGGAGCGTATAAATGGATGCCAAAACTGGATACCTCCAATCCGGAGGTCAGGGAATTCATCCTAAAAGTAATGTTTTACTGGATCGATCATTATGGAATTGATGGATGGAGACTGGATGTTGCAGATGAAGTAGACCCTTCCGTATGGGAAGAGGCGAGAATACAGATCAAGGAAAAATATCCGGATAAGATTCTGTTGGGTGAGACCTGGGGATATGCCGGAAAGATGTTGCGAGGCAATCAGATGGACTCTGTAATGAATTATGTATTCAGGGATGCTCTCCGAGATTACATAGCAGAAAAGTCAATTTCCGTAACAGAGTTTGACAGTAGATTAAACCATATGCTGGCTTATTACAAGGACGAGACAGATAGTCTTTTGTATAATCTGATCGACAGTCATGATACAGAACGTTTCCTGTATCTGTGCCGGGAAGATAAAGCACTTCTGAAACTGGCAGTAGCATTTCAAATACTATTTCCGGGTTCCCCTGCAATTTACTACGGCGATGAGGTTGGAATGACAGGAGACAATGATCCTGATTGCCGAAGGTGTATGGAATGGGGAGAAAATGCGGATAAAGATGTGAAGAACTGGTACCAAAAAATGATACAGTTGCGGAAAAATTATAGTTGCATTCGATCCGGAAGCTTCAGAACTGTTATTGCAGACGAAACAACCGATACTTATGGATTTGTTCGTAAAGATGAGACTGGAAGCTGTTATGTGATTCTGCATAGAGGAACAAAAAACTGTAAAATAGAATGTCCGGTTTTAGAGAGAGGCGTTTTTGCAGAAGTGCTTTCAGGGGAACTGTTACGAGAGGAAGATATCGGAGAAGCGGAATTTTTAAATGAGGACATAACAGAATACAAGGGCAAAATTACGTTGCAAATGGAGCCGTATTCTGTAAAAGTCATAATGAGTTCATCGAACTCGAGCAAAAAACAATAGGAGGATGTTTACAATGATGAAGGTAAAGAAAAACAAAAAATTACTGGCAATTCTACTCACAACCGTAATGAGCCTGGCAGCCTTAACAGGATGTGGAGAATCACCAGTAGAATCTGAAACTGGCTCAGAGAGTCAGGTATCAGCAACAGCAGAGACTCCTGCAGCTACAGAAAGTGCTTCGCAGGAAGAAGTTACCATTAACTTCTGGCATCATTATAGTGCACAGTCGGCAGAGAATGAAACTCTGATGAATGTACTGATTCCGGAATTCGAAAAAGAAAATCCGGGAATCAAGGTAAATGCAGTATCTCATGAATGGGCAGATCTGCATCAGAAGATTCTGATCAGCGCACAGTCAAACACGTTACCGGATGTAGCCAGACTGGATAGCGCATGGGTTCCCGAATTTGAGAAAATGGGAATTCTGACAGCACTGGATGAAGAGATGTCTGACTTTAATGATGTCTCCGGTGGCTTATTGGAAAGTGCTATGAGCACAGCAAAAGTGGATGGTCACTTCTATGGATTAGCACTGAACACCAACACCAAAATTCTCTTTTATAATGTGCAGGCTTTCAAGGATGCAGGTATTGAGGCTCCCAAAACTATGGATGAATTTGTTGATGCTGCTAAGAAATTAGCAGGAACCAATGCAAATGGTCAGCAGGTATGGGGATATGATGAGCCGGCACTGGCAGGTTGGAATCTCTGCCCGTTCATCTGGAGTATGGGTGGATCCATTACCAATGAAGAGGAGACAAAGGCATCCGGTTATATCAACAGCCCGGAGACAGTAAAGGCAATCGAAACGCTTGCGGAACTGTATCAGGCAGGTGCAATCACAGGATGGAATGCAGGTGACATTCCGATGACAGATGGTTTTGGAACCGGTAGATATATGATGCTTCTGGAAGGTCCCTGGAAGGTTGCGGAAATGCAAGGTTCTTATCCTGATTTTGAATATGCAACCACGGAAATGCCTGCCGGAGATGCCGGATCCATATCTGTTCTGGGTGGTGAAGATATTGCTATGTTCAATAGTGCAAATAAAGATGCTGCATGGAAATTCATGAAGTTTATGACCGGTGAATTCGCTGAAGAGGAAATGGCAAAATGCGGACAGATCCCCGTCAACAAAGAAGCACTGGAGAGTGATACAGTAAAAGCAGCAGATTATGCACCGTTCCTGGAAGCCATCAAAACAGCAAAATCCCGTCCTACCGTAGCCTGCTGGTCTGAAATGGACAGCGAATTATCTGTAGCGGTTACGGATGTAATGAACGGAAAGAAAACAGCACAGGAAGCTATGGATAAGCTCGCAGAGCGTTTTGATGAACTTCTCGCAGAATAATATTAATTATAACTTGCCATATGTATAAAGTCAAATAGCAGTCCGGGGCAGTACCGGCAGGTGCTGTCCCAACTGTAAAAGAGGTATTTCTATGAAGACATCACGGAAAAGCAAAATACAGATTGGATTATTACTTTTACCCGGGTTACTTGTATTTGGGATTTTTACGATCTACCCTATTTTGAAATTATTTATTATGAGTTTCTTTGAATGGGATTTTGGCAGTATGCTGAGTCATCGTTTTATTGGATTGGAAAATTACAAGGAAGTATTGGGAGATGATTACTTTCGGACTGTTTTTATAAATTCATTGGTATATACGCTTGTGACTGTGCCGGGACAGATGCTGGCTGGATTTTTAGTTGCACTTTTGCTGAATCAGATTACACGTTTTAAAGTTGGATATCGGGTACTGTATTATTTGCCGGTAATTACGTCATGGGTAGTAGCATCTCTGATTTTCAAATATGTGTTTAACACAGAGGGATTATTAAATTATTTTCTGATGAATGTTGTACATATTACTAGTGCAAATGTGCGATGGCTGGATACCAGATGGGGCGGTATGACAGTAGCAATGTTACTGGGAATATGGAAGGGAATTGGATGGAATATGGTTGTGTTCCTTGCGGCATTACAGACGGTGCCTACAGATCTCTATGAAGCTGCCGCTATCGACGGAGCCACAGCATGGGATAAAATGTGGAATGTTACGATACCGAGTATCCGGGGAACGATTTTATTTGCGTTAGTAATGCTCACCATTGGCGGATTTAATGTATTTACTTCTATTAAGATGATAACCGGTGGTGAACCCGGGCATCAGACAGATGTTATTCTGACATGGATGTATCATAAGGCATTCAGTACAGGAAAATTCGGCTATGCTGCAGCGTTGTCTTTTATTACAACCGTAGTACTTGCGATACTTGCTGTAATACAGTTTAAACTCATGCAGCAGAAAGATCAATAAGATAGGCAGGTGTGAGTATGAAAAGAAAAACATGGATACAGATATTTCTTCACATTATATTAATTGCCGGATTAATCATTGTTGTGCTTCCTATGGTATATATGATCAGCACATCGCTGAAGCCGAATGGAGCATTGTATGAATACCCCCCTCGATTTTTACCAGCATTAGATGAGGTAACTCTGGAAAATTACAAATACGTATTGGGACAGGGAAAATTCTATCGCAACTTTTTAAACAGTATGTGTGTATCCGTAGCATCCGTGCTGATTGCAGCAGCGATTGCTTCGGCTCTGGGATATGTAATTGCAAGATTTGATTTTGCGGGAAAAAATTTCCTGTTTGGATTTATCGTCTTAACAATGATCGTGCCGGGACTGACACTGATCGTTCCACAGTATGAACTGGCGGTAAAATTACGTGTAATCAACTCTCTTGCAGGACTGGTTCCTTTTTATGCAGCATGGACAATTCCTTATTCCACATTTATGATAAAGGGTTTTGTGGAAGGGATTCCCAGAGAATTGGATGAAGCAACTTATATGGATGGTGGAAGTGTTTTTACGGTTTTCGGAAGGATCATAATTCCCCTTGCAAAACCCGGAATCGCTTCGGTATCTATTTTCAATTTTTTGACTGCATGGGAGGAATTTCCTTGGGCGAATACGGTTTTAAATGATAATTTGAAACGGACAATGCCGATTGCAATCTCCGGATTTTTTGGAGAACATCAATTTACACAGTGGGGCTATGTCTTTGCATTGTCAGTATTTAGTCTTTTACCCATACTTATCGTGTTTATCTGCTGCCAGAAATTCTTTGTGGCAGGCCTGACAAGTGGCAGTGTAAAAGGCTGATACCATATATTACCTTTCCTTTGCGGTGTTTACAGTTGCTGGTAAACACCGCATATGACGATTTATCCGAACGAATAGAAAGAGCTTATGAAAAGATTTATGAATTGAAGGTTGAATAAGGGACAGAAGTTTGAAGCAGATGTAGCCTACATAGACATTTATCAACAGGCAACAAAATCTATTTATGTGGTGGATGATTATATGAATACCAAGACATTACAACTTTTGTCGCAAAAACAATCCGGTGTTGAGGTAATTCTTTTTACAGAGAATGGTCATGGGAAAAAAGGTTTTCTTACAAGTGCTGTGGTTAAGGACTTTATAAATCAATATCCAACACTTAGAATCAAACCTAATCCGGATTGCCATGATAGATGGATCATTCTTGATTATGGGTTACCTGCAGAATCCGTATATCATTGTGGTGCTTCCAGTAAAGACGCGGGTAAAAAGTTATGTGCAATAAATAAAGTGGATTCTGTTCAAATGATTCATCCTGTAATAGATAGGTTGCTTTTATTGCCGGATAAACAGATATAACCTGTAGCTATAATTTTTTAACTTTATCGCCCTCAAACATGCTATACCCTGTAGGATTTTTACGAAATTCCGATGGAGAAATCCCAAGGCATTTTGGTGATTGTAATACGGCATCTCAGAAATAATCTGATCCCTTCGAGGATGATCTTATTCCCTGGATGACATTATGCGTAGTCGGGGTAATGAGGTCTATGCACTTAGATCCAGATTTCGTCCAATCACTGCGGCAGCATCGGCGGATTTTTTGTTCTGCTGATAAGGATTGCTCTCGTCACTGTAGCTGATCTTGGTTGTGGTGGTGCCGCCGGCGGTGTAGACAGTGCCGCATTCGGGACATACCGCGGTCCGCAGGGATACTGTGGCGGAGAGAACTTTACCGTTGTTCTGTGCAGCTTTGTTGTAGGCATTGGTTACATGCTCCTGCTCATGGGCGCGCACCCTGGAAGCGGAAGCCTGCGGAGAGATATGGGAAGCAGATTTGAAAGAGACCATCTCATCGGAACCGTCCTGATATTTGCGGTTCTTGCAGGTCTCACATTCTGCGGGAGAAGATTTCCTGCCGGGCTTTTCCACATCGGATTTTCCGGGATTTACTACCATACCCTTCTCTTCGGGCCGTGCGGAAGATACCGCACCGGTAGAATAACCGTATCCGTAATTGCCGGTCAGACTATAATTATTATAATAATCGATTCCGTAAATACCTGTCATGGAACTTCTCCTTTCTGCATAATGCTTTGATTCATTACGTATATGTCTTCTATTTGCCCTCATTGTAGCACCTGTATCCGGTGAGGGCAAGTTAAGATTGCCGAAAAATCCGCTCTACTTCGGAAATTACCGAAGTCGTTCCCAAGATTACGATGGGATCCGGACAAGAACCTGTCAGAGTCAGTGCCTGTTTCACGGAATCTGTCCATATCGTGCCAATACCCTCTTCTGCCAATGACTCCTGCTGTTTTTGGGAAAAATGATAATGCGGATTCCCGGATTTGGTGAGAATGATTCGGTTCGCAACTTCCCTCATGGACCGGATCACCCCTGCGTAATCTTTATCCTCCGGAATCCCCACAATAACAGTACAATTCGAAATCCCCAGATGACGCAGAACTTCTTTTACATTTTCACAGCTGGCGGAATGGATGCACGCATCCAGCAGGATAAAAGGGTCCGAACTTAGAATCTCCATCCGCCCCGGATGATGGATCGCAGACAGTTGGCGGCGAATTTGATTGCACATTGTATCTGAAAATATATCCGGAGCATTGGATTCCCGGCAAAGATCCGCCATGACATCCATACATACAGCAAGTGCCAGTGCACAGTTTTTCGCCTGGTGTTCTCCCAATAACGGAATCTGTAAATCCGGATAAATGTTATCTCCGATCACCACATCAAATAGCATGCCGGAACAGGTATAGCGGATATTTTCTGCCTGAAAATCCCGACCGTATATTTTATAGGGAACCTGCATAGCCTCGGCACGGCGAACCAGAACCTCCAGTACTTCCGGTTCCTGTTCGGCAAAATACACGCACTTCTGCTCTCCGGTGATGGCGTGGGATTTATCCTCTGCAATGGCAGCTAACGTATCTCCCAGCTCTCTTGTATGCTCTAAGAAAATCCGGTTGATCACGGCATAATCGTGACGAATGTTGTTTACATCATCATATTTTGCACCCTTTCCGCATTCAAATACATTGAAATCCGTATGCTTTTCCGAAAAATAAGTCAGTGCCAGGTCCGCCTGAATGCCCATGGGGCTGATACATACCGACTCCGGCAGATCGGAGGCAATGTCCAGAATTTCCGGCTGGATCTTTGCCATCAGACGGCAAAAGTCGGTTTCACTGATCATGGTATCATTGACGCGGAAGCGCTCTCTGAAATCCGTAATATGAGGACTGGTCATCAGTCCTACGGATAAATTTGTCTGCAGGATCCGGGAAATCATATTAGCAACGGATCCTTTTCCCTTGCTTCCGGTGACGACGACACAGGGAGCGATCGATTTCTGCCGGAGCAGAGATCTCGTCAGCTCAGGATGTCTTTTTCCGGCATCCTTTGCGGCATAGTCCTGATGTGTGGCAGCCCGCAGATAGGAAGCATAGACGAAGTCTTCCGCCTCTTTCTGCGTAGTGAATTTATGAAATTCCAGTGGTGTTCCGGAAACATTATTCATAAAAATAAGCATACCTTTCCGTAACCTGCAATTTTATTGATACGATAGTATCGTATATTTTCGTACACTGTGCAGGTACAAATATGAGATGAGTTCCTTATGCAAAGTCTGATCGTATTGTTTCCATAACTTTTGCTGCAACATTAATACCGGAGGCTTTTTCAATGCCTTCCAGTCCCGGCATAACGTTGATTTCGCAAAAATATGGTTTTTCTCTGCCAAAAAGCAGATCAATTCCCAGAAAATCCAGTCCGGTCTGTTCGTAAATATCTGCGGCTATGGTACGGATGCCGGGTGTGACAGGGTAAGGCTCTACCGAAGCGCCCAGAGCTACATTTGCACGGAAATCCCCCTGGGATGTGCGCTGCATACAGGCAACGGCTTCTCCGCGGATGCTGTAAAATCGCAGATCTCTGCCGTAGCTTTCCGAGATAAATTCTTCGAAGAGCCATTCCTTGGAGGAAGGGTAGTTAAGAGAGAGCTCTTCATAAGAAGCTTTATCCCGGATGCAGACGATTTCCTCGCCCATGGAGCTTTCCAGTCCTTTACCGACAAAAGGAAGCCCCAGTTGTTCTACAATAGAAGAAAAAGGCAACAGTGAAGTTCCCAGAAGATATTTCGGGATCAGAAAGGCTTCGGAATGAAGCCTTCGTACCTGTTCAAATTTATTAATATAGATATTATAAGCAGTTAAAGGATTATAGCTTCGGGTGGCAAGTGCATTTATAGCATCCTTTTCCCGTCCCCATTTATAGCGGTTGATGACAAAATCCACAGGTTCCAGTATTTTACCATGATTTATAACACCATGCGGAGAGACCATAGTATCGTGGATCCCTACAATCTGCAGATCCATATCCAGGGCAGAAGCTTCCTGTACCAGACGATTGCAGGTATAAGCGTTGGTCATAGCATTATATTTTTCTATGATATATCCTTTGATAGGCATAAGACACCTCGTAATTTCAGTATTCTCATGGTTAACATAGCAAAATGTAATCAAAATAGCAAGAAATATAGTTCTTCTATTGAAAAAGGAGCAATATCCTGCGTATAATAAGAGACATAAAAGCCTAAAGTACTACCACAGAATATATTAAGTAGAAACAAAAGAGGAGACATACAATGAAATTACTCGAAGAGCGCATTCGCAAAGACGGTACAGTAAAAGCAGGGAATGTATTAAAAGTAGATTCTTTTCTGAATCATCAGATGGACATTGAGCTGTTCAATGAAATGGGAAAAGAGTGGGCGCGTCTGTTCGCAGACCGTAAGATTACGAAGATCCTGACTGTGGAGGCTTCCGGTATCGGCATCGCCTGTGTGGCAGCCCAGCATTTTCATGTGCCGGTGGTATTTGCAAAAAAGTCCCAGTCCGTAAATATTGACGGAGAAGTATATTCCACCAAGATCGAATCCTTTACGCACAAAAGAGTATATGACGTGATCGTCTCCAAAAAATTTCTGCATCCGGAAGATCATATTCTGATCATTGATGATTTCCTGGCCAACGGATGCGCACTGGAGGGTTTGATCGACATTGTCAATAAAGCGGGAGCTTCTGTAGAGGGTGTCGGCATTGCCGTTGAGAAGGGATTCCAAAAGGGCGGCGACCTGATCCGTTCCAAGGGTATCCGTGTAGAGTCGCTCGCTATTGTGGAAAGCATGGATGACAAAACAGGAGAGATCACATTTCGATCTTAAGAGTTAGATAAGTTAGATAACTATTCAGAACCACATTCGCAAACGAGTTAATAAAAATTTAATACTTCTCTTGACAAGAAGTCAGACAAATGCTTATACTGACTAATGTTGAGAGAGTACAATAAAGGGGTCGTATGAAGGTGTCATACACCCTTTTTGCGTTGACTCACCGGTTTATCTGCAGATCTGTGCCCGCGCTGCTACATGGATCTGTAACGAAGCAGCAGCGCAGAAAGAGGAGAATTATGAAAAAGAAAGTCGTAAGTTTACTCGCAGCTATGGCTCTCGCAGTTACTGCTCTGGCAGGATGCGGATCCAATAACGCAGCTACCACCGGCACAGATGCTGCAACTGTTGCAGCTACTACTGAGGCAGCAGCTACTACTGAAGCAGCTGGCGAAACTGTCAGTGGTGTAAAGGCAGGTTTTATTTTCCTGCATGATGAGAACTCTACTTATGATCTGAACTTCCTGAACGGAGCAAAGGCAGCTTGTGAGAAGCTTGGCATTGAGTACATGACCAAGACCAACATTCCTGAAGGACAGGAAGCTTATGAAGCAGCTTGTGAGCTTGCTGATGCAGGCTGCAATTTCATTTTTGCAGACAGCTTTGGACATGAGGACTACATCATCGAGGCTGCTAAGGAGTATCCCGATGTTCAGTTCAGCCATGCAACCGGAACCAAGGCTCATACCGAGGGTCTGGACAACTTCCACAATGCATTTGCTTCCATCTATGATGGCCGTTACCTTGCAGGTATCGTTGCAGGCATGAAGCTGAATGAGATGATCGCTAATGGTGATATTACCGAGGATCAGGCTAAGATGGGTTATGTAGGTGCTTATACTTATGCAGAAGTTATGTCCGGTTATACATCCTTCTTCCTGGGCGCTCGTTCCGTATGCCCCAGCGTTACCATGGATGTAACCTTTACCGGTTCCTGGTACGATGAGACCGCTGAGAAGGAAGCAGCTAACAAGCTGATCGAGGGCGGATGTGTACTGATCAGCCAGCATGCAGACTCCATGGGTGCTCCTACCGCATGTGAGACCGCAGGCGTTCCCAACGTATCTTACAACGGAAGCACTGAGGCAGCCTGCCCCAATACCTTCCTGGTATCTTCCAGAGTTAACTGGGAGCCTTACTTTGAGTATGCTATTAAATGTGTAGCAGATGGAACTCCTATCGATACCGATTGGTGTGGTACTCTGGAGACCGGCTCTGTAGAGCTGAGCGATCTTGGTGCTGCTGTAGCAGACGGTACTGCAGAAGCAGTAGAAGCTGCAAAGGCTGATCTGATCGCAGGCAAGACTCATGTATATGATATCACCACCTTTACTGTAGACGGCAAGACCCTGGACAGCTATGAAGCTGATATCGATACCGATCCTGATTATACTCCCGACCATGAGGTAGTAAGTGACGGATACTTCCATGAGTCCGATGTTGCATTCCGTTCCGCTCCTTACTTTAATGTAAGAATTGATGGAATCAACCTGTTGGATGAGCAGTATTAATTGACTTATTGAAAGAGCCCGGACGGCGCAGCGTTTATCGCCGCGCCGCCCTTTTTCTACCTTATGGATCTTTTGTTTGTTGTGGATGGATGAGGTAGAAAAGGGGCGGCCAGTGTGCTTATGCCAGGTATTAGAAGACCTGAAAATTGCAGGTCGTGGATAAATTGGAAAGGTGACTAGGATGGAAAAAGAGACAAAAGTAGCTGCGGTTTCGATGAAAAACATTACCAAGACTTTTGGATCCGTGATTGCCAATGATAAGGTAAATCTGGATATCTATAAGGGTGAGATATTATCACTGCTTGGGGAAAACGGCAGCGGTAAGACGACACTGATGAATATGCTCTCCGGTATTTATTTTCCGGATGAGGGACAGATCTTTATTAACGGTAAGGAAGAGGTCATCAAATCCCCCAAGGATGCGTTACGGCTGGGAATCGGTATGGTGCATCAGCATTTTAAGCTGATCGATGTACTTTCCGCTACCGAGAATATCATCCTGGGTCTGGAAGGCAGGCTTAATATCAAGGAGGCATCCCGTAAAATAGAGGAGATCTGTGACAAATACGGTTTTGAAGTAGATCCGAAGCAGAAAATCTATGATATGACGGTATCCCAGAAGCAGACCGTGGAGATTGTAAAGGTGCTGTATCGTGGTGCGGATATCCTGATCCTGGATGAGCCTACCGCCGTGCTGACACCGCAAGAGACAGAGAAGCTCTTTAACGTTCTCCGGAAAATGAGAGATGACGGCAAGGCTATTGTCATTATTACCCATAAAATGCATGAAGTGGAATCTCTGTCCGACAGGGTGGCTGTGCTTCGTAACGGTCAGTATATTGGAAGCATGCTGACAAAGGATACCACCGTTACGGAAATGACCAATATGATGGTGGGACATGCGGTTACTTTGAATATTGTCAGACCGGAACCTGTGAATCCGAAGCCCCGTATCGAAGTACAGGGACTGACTGTACGTAACGAAGAAGGTATCGTTAAGCTGAAGGATGTCTCCTTTACCGCCAACAGTGGTGAGATCCTGGGAATCGCCGGTATCTCCGGCTGTGGACAGAAGGAGCTTCTGGAAGCCATTGCAGGTCTGCAGGTAACAGAAGCCGGCACGATCAGTTACGTGGAAGATGATGGAAGTAAGGAAATGTTGATCGGCAAGGATCCGTTGAAGATCGCAGAGATGGGCGTATCTCTTTCTTTTGTACCGGAGGATCGTCTTGGCATGGGTCTGGTAGGCAATATGGATCTGACCGATAATATGATGTTACGTTCCTTCCGACAGGGACATACACCGTTTACGAACAGGAAACCTTCCAAACAGCTTGCGACTGATGTGGTAGAAAATCTGGAGGTTGTAACCCCGGGTATCACCACTCCGGTACGCAGATTGTCCGGTGGTAATGTACAGAAGGTTCTCGTTGGAAGAGAGATTGCGTCTGCACCTACCGTACTGTTGACGGCTTATGCGGTACGTGGACTGGATATCAATTCTTCGTATACTATATATGACCTGATCAATGAACAGAAGAAAAAGGGCGTTGCCGTGATTTTCGTAGGTGAGGATCTGGATGTGCTGATGGAGCTGTCCGACCGTATCATGGTATTGTGCGGCGGAGAAGTGAGCGGTATTCTGGATGCGAGAAAGACAGACAAAAATGAGGTCGGTATGCTGATGACCAGAGTAGGAGGCAAAGAACATGAAGGAAAAGAATAAAGAGCCTTTGTTTCATATCGTAAAAAGAGATGCGCTTCCCTGGTATAAATCTCTGGGTATTCGATTTTTGGCAATCCTGCTGGCACTGATCCTGTGCGGTATCATTACGACGATCACCACGGGAATCAATCCTTTACAGGTATATCAGTCGATCGTTCTGGGTGCTTTCGGATCCGTTCGCAAGACCTGGGTCACTTTTCAGAATATAGCGATCCTGCTTTTGATCGCATTGGCATTGACTCCGGCATTTAAGATGAAATTCTGGAATATTGGCGGTGAGGGACAGGTGCTGATCGGCGGGCTGGCAGCAGCAGCCTGTATGATCTGTCTGGGAGATAAGCTTCCGAACGCAGTTGTGATCCTGTGCATGATTGTGGCAAGTCTGGCAGCAGGAGCCATCTGGGGTTTCATTCCCGCATTTTTCAAGGCGAAATGGAATACCAATGAGACGCTGTCTACGCTGATGATGAACTACATAGCTACTCAGTTGGTGGCATTTTATACGATAGTATGGGAGGTTCCCAAGGGATCCGGTAAGATCGGTATCATCAACCAGAACACCAACGTGGGCTGGCTGCCGCAGATCTTCGGTTCCAAATATCTGTTAAGTATTGTAGTGGCAGTAGTGATCACGATATTTATGTATGTATATTTGAACTACAGTAAGCAGGGATATGAGATCTCTGTTGTGGGTGAAAGCGAAAATACTGCAAAATATGTGGGTATCAAGGTGGAAAAGGTAATTATCCGTACCATGCTTCTGTCCGGTGCGCTGTGCGGACTGGTAGGCCTGCTTCTGGTAGGAGGCATCAATCATACTGTGACTACCACGATTGCAGGTGGACAGGGATTTACCGCTGTACTGGTATCCTGGATGTCCAAGTTCAATCCTCTGACCATGGTATTCTCTAGCTTCCTGATCATATTCATGGATCGCGGAGCCAGTGAGATCTCTACCAATTTTGGACTGAATCATTCTTACTCCGATATTCTGACAGGTATTATCCTGTTCTTTATCATCGGCTGTGAGTTCTTCATTACTTACAGACTGCAGTTCCGTAAAAAAGCAGAAAAGGAGGAACAGTAAGCATGTGGTCATTTTTACTTGCATTTATTCCGAGAGCAATCGTACAGGGAATTCCTTTGTTATACGGGAGTACCGGTGAGATCATCACGGAGAAGTCCGGTAATCTGAATCTGGGAATCCCCGGCGTCATGTATGTGGGAGGTATCTGTGGTGTCATCGGATCCTTCTTCTATGAGAGATCCGCAGGAGGCGCGTCGAACATGAATGGGTTTCTTGCTATTGCAATTCCGATGCTCTGCTGTCTGTTAGGATCCCTGCTGATGGGACTGCTGTACTGCTTCCTGACTGTCACCCTGCGGGCGAACCAGAACGTGACCGGTCTGGCAATGACCACCTTCGGTGTCGGCTTCGGTAACTTCTTTGGAGGATCCCTGATCAAGCTGGTAAACAGTGATGTACCTTCCATTGCACTGTCTGCTACCAGCAGTTATTTCAGTAAGTCACTTCCTTTTGCGGGAAAACTTGGCTGGTTTGGCAAGCTGTTTTTATCCTATGGATTCCTGGCTTATCTGGCAGTGATCATTGCGTTTGCGGCATCGTATGTTCTGAGTCATACCAGAACCGGACTGCACTTAAGAGCAGTCGGTGAGGGTCCCAATACCGCAGATGCAGCCGGCATCAACGTATCCCGGTACAAATACATCGCTACCTGTGTGGGATGTATGATCGCAGGTCTGGGCGGACTGTACTATGTAATGGATTATGCCTGCGGCGTCTGGTCCAACGATGCGTTCGGTGACAGAGGCTGGCTTGCCATTGCGCTGGTCATCTTCACTATCTGGAGACCGAATATCAGTGTATTTGCTTCCTTCCTGTTCGGTGGACTCTACATTCTGTATTTGTATCTGCCCACAGGTATCGAGCATATGGAGTATCAGGAGTTGTATAAGATGATCCCTTATGTTGTGACCTTACTGGTACTGGTCATCACCAGTATGCGGAGCAAGAGAGAGAATCAGCCCCCTGCAAGTCTGGGACTGGCGTACTTCAGAGAAGAAAGATAATAATTTTATAGAAAGACGATTAAAAACGGCGTTTTCCGGAAATTTCCGGAGAATGCTGTTTTTTAGTGCACATTTTGGAAAAAACTCACAGAAACTTTAGGAAAACTTTTGATTTTATTCGGATGGAATTTACCTGTGTCTGTTATGCTGAGATCAATTCAGAGAAAATAAACGGAAGGGAGAAAAAAGATGAAAGTATTGATCACAACAGACTGGTATAAGCCGGTCATCAACGGAGTTGTTACTTCGGTATGCAATCTGCGGGAGGAATTACAGCAAAGAGGACATGAAGTGAAGATCCTGACCTTGTCCCGTACAGCTCGTTCCTACGAAGAAGAGGGTGTGATCTATATGGGTTCCGTGAATGCCGGATATATTTATCCGGGAGCAAGACTTCGGGTGTCCCCGGGACGCGAATTGTATCGCGGGATTATAGAGTGGAATCCGGATATTGTACATTCCCAGTGTGAATTTTCTACCTTTTTCATGGCAAAAAAGATCGCAGAGGAATGTAAGATCCCTCTGGTGCATACTTACCATACTGTATACGAAGATTATACCCACTATTTTTCCCCTTACAAGAAATGGGGCAGGGATATGGTACAGTTCCTGACGCGACAGATCTCCGAGAAGGTGGACAGTATGATCGCTCCCAGCACAAAAATAGAGACACTACTAAAAGACTATGGCATTCATTGTCCGGTATCAGTGATCCCATCGGGGATTGACCTGAGTAAATATGACGCGCAGACCCGGACGGATTCCCGGGAGAGAATCCGAAGAAAATATAAAATGGATCAGAAGACCACAGTGCTTTTATATGTAGGTCGTTTGGCAAAAGAGAAGAATGTGGAAGAATTGCTGGAGTACCAGCAGAAAGTTCAGGAGAGCGGCACAATGCTGATGATTGTAGGCGGCGGTCCTTATTTGGAGACTTTACGGAAAAAGGCAGCAGAACTGGGTGTGACGGGAAGCGTTATTTTTACCGGAATGGTATCACCCGCTGAAGTAGCATCTTATTATCCGGCAGGAGATCTGTTCGTCAGCGCTTCCACCAGTGAGACCCAGGGGCTTACCTATGCGGAAGCACTGGCAGCAGGATTACCGTTATTATGCAGAAGGGATGAATGTCTGCGGGCGGTTGTGGAAGAGGGCAAAAACGGCTGGCAGTACCGGACCGAGGAGGAATTCTTGAAAGACCTGAAGAACTGGAAGGAGAAAGAAGACGATGAACGCAGAGGAATGTGCAGTTATGCAAAACAGTCCGCAGAAATATTTTCCAAAAAAAGATTTGCGGGAAGCATGGAACAACTATACCAGCGACAGATCGAAGAAAAACAGGTCGAAAGAGAAAAACACCTGGCAAAGGGCCATCAATATTGCATCCTGGGTTAGTCTGATCCTCTGTGGAATACTGGCAGTCTGGGGCTATCAGAGCGGCATTTTCCAATCGGTGGAGACCATGCAGCAGTTTGTGAACCGTTTCGGAATGATCGGTGCACTGATCTTCGTGCTGATCCAGATCGTTCAGGTGGTGTTTCCCATCATACCGGGTGGCATCAGCTGTCTGGCAGGAGTGCTGCTCTTTGGAGCGGTGCCGGGATTTTTCTATAATTATATAGGAATCTGTGTGGGTTCCTGTATTGCTTTTGGAATAGCAAGAAGTCTGGGAAGACCGGTGCTGTACAAGATGTTTCCCGGGAAAATGATTGAAAAATACCTGACATGGACGGAGCTAAAGGGGAGATTTTTGAAATTATTTACACTGGCAATCTTTCTGCCGGTGGCACCGGATGATTTTCTCTGTTATCTCGCCGGAACGACGAATATGACATGGAAACAGTTTGTGACAGTCATCTTTCTGGGGAAGCCTTTCTCCATTGCGCTGTATAGTCTGGGACTGACGACACTGTTCCAGGTGATTTTCCACCTGGTATAGGAGAGTATACTTATGAAAATTTATATATATAAAGGCGGACTTTCACTGGTGGCAAAAAGCGGCGTCGGCAGCGCCATCCGCCATCAGGAGAAGATGCTGCGAGCAGCAAAAGTGACCGTGACGGACGTCTGGAAAGAGGCGGATATCGTACAGATCAATACCGTATTGCCTGATTCGCCGCTGGTGGCACGGCGGGCAAGACGGCAGGGGAAAAAGGTCGTCTATTATGGGCATTCTACCATGGAAGATTTTAAGAATTCTTTTATCGGTTCCAATCTGGCGGCTCCTTTATTCAAAAAATGGATCCGCCATTGTTATAGACAGGGAGATGTGGTTATCACACCAACGGAATATTCCCGGGAATTGTTAATGAAATATGATCTGCATCGGGAGATTTACGCACTGACCAATGGTGTTGACACTGAATTTTTCCACAAAACAGAGCAGGCAGGTGGACGATTCCGGAAATTTTTTCATCTTCCTGTGGATAAAAAGGTCGTGATATCCGCCGGGCATCTGATTCACAGAAAAGGAATCGAGGATTTTCTGGAAATGGCAAAAAGGATGCCAGACATTATTTTTCTATGGTTTGGGGGCGGGAACAATGCGTTGATTCCGGCAGAGATCAAAAAGGCTGTGGCAGAGAAGCCGGAAAATGTGATCTTTGCCGGTTTCCAACCGTCCGGGATCCTGCGGGATGCGTACTGTGGTGCGGATGCATTTGCTTTTTTCAGTTATGAAGAGACGGAAGGAATCGTGGTATTGGAGGCATTATCCTGTGAGATTCCTGTGATCGTGAGAGACATTCCGGTGTATGAAGGGTGGCTTACCGACGGCGAGCAGGTGCGCAAAGCCAGCGATCCGGATTCCTACGAGCAGGCAGTCCGAGATATCTTGTACGAAGAACCGCGGGAAAAAGTAAGACGCAGAATCCGGGCAGGCAGGGCACTGGCGGAGGAACACAGCATGCGGGCGACAGGTGAGAAACTGTATCAGATAGAGCAGAAGCTTTTGTAGACATCCCTCTTGCAAATTCAGAGTCTTTATCATAAAATGAGAGTACCTTACAAAGGAGGTGCTTACGATGAACCTTGTAATTACTATCAGCCGAAGATTCGGAACAGGAGCCAGTCTGATCGCACAGGAGTTGTCTGAGAAGCTGGGGGTGCCGGTATATGATAAGGCGTACATAGAGCATGAACTGGATGGTGACAGTTATGCTACGGAAGCGGAGGTCATTAAGGAATTGGCGGAACATCCCTGTATTATTCTGGGACGTTGTGCATCCGAGATCCTGAAGGATCAGCCGAATGTATTTAACGTGTATGTGTGCGCGGATAAGGAAGATCGTATTGAACGTATCATGAAGAAGGAAAGTCTTCCCCACGATGAGGCAAAAGAAATGCTTGAGAAAAATGATGCGGAGCGCGCCGACTATTATTATGAAAATACCGGTAAAGTGTGGGGTGATGTGAACAATTATCATATGATCCTCGATACCACCAAACTGGGAATCGAAAATTGTGCGGATATCCTGATCCGGTATTTTGAGAGAGTGGAAATTATTTGATTGTCCGGAATGCGAATAGGCGTTACGATTTCGAGAGTATGCAGTACGAAGAAATCGTTTAGGATATAAATAGGGAATAGATTGTAAACAGATGTCTCACACGGACATCTGTTTTTCTATGAAAAACATCTTAAACACAGTAATAAAATTAATCAATTATACAACGTTATAAAATTAAAAGTATGATTTTAAATATAACAAAAAATGATATATACAATTGAAAATTTTAATCAAATAATAAAACGGAACAATCACCGAATAAAATGACCTTTTTCTTGAATTTATAGATATATGACAAAAATGTCACATTAAAATACATCAATTAACAAGATAAGAATATATCTTGCTTACAGAAATTATGAGTGTTAAGATAATGCAATCAGATAAGTGAAAATAGTAAAAACAACAGGTTTTGAAAATAAAAAGTAATCATATGGCAGGAGGATTTCCATGAACAGCGCAGACATTGCAGCAAAATATCAGAAAACTTATTTTATGCCCCCCGAGGTGACCTACGACTGGGTAAAGAAGGACAGTATTACTAAGCCTCCTATCTGGTGCAGCGTTGACTTAAGAGACGGCAACCAGGCATTGATCGATCCCATGAGTCTGGAAGATAAGCTGGAATTCTTCAAGATGTTGGTAAAGATCGGTTTCAAGGAGATCGAGGTTGGTTTTCCCGCTTCCTCCGATACGGAGTACAATTTTATCCGTGCATTAATTGAGCGCGACATGATCCCGGAGGATGTGACCATTCAGGTATTGACGCAGGCGAGAGAGCATATCATCCGCAAGACCTTCGAAGCAGTCAAGGGTGCGCCCCACGCAGTGATCCATCTGTATAATTCTACTTCCGTAGAACAGAGAGAACAGGTATTTAAAAAGGATAAGGAATCCATCAAGAAGCTGGCAGTAGACGGTGCCCGGATGTTAAAGAATCTGGCAGAGGAGACAGAAGGTAACTTCACCTTTGAGTACAGCCCGGAGAGTTTTTCACAGACTGAGGTGGATTATGCATTGGAAGTCTGCAATGCAGTACTTGACGTATGGAAGCCCACTGCTGACTGCAAGGCAATCATCAATCTGCCTACCACCGTACAGGTGGCAATGCCCCATGTATTTGCCTGTCAGGTAGAATATATGCATAAGCATTTGAAATACCGTGAAAATGTAGTACTCAGCGTTCATCCCCATAACGACAGAGGATGCGGTATCAGCGATGCGGAGTTCGGCGTACTGGCCGGAGCAGACCGTGTGGAAGGTACTTTGTTCGGCAATGGCGAGCGTACCGGTAATGTGGATCTGGTAACCGTTGCACTTAATATGATGTGTCACGGTGTGGACAGTGGACTGGATTTCTCTCATATTATGGAGATCCGTGAAGCTTATGAGAATTTCACCGGTATGAAGGTGCATGAGAGAGTTCCTTATGCGGGAGATTTGGTATTTACCGCATTTTCAGGTTCCCATCAGGATGCCATCAGCAAAGGTATGGCATGGCAGAAGGAAGGCAGGACCGGCAAGCGCTGGGATATTCCTTACCTGCCTATCGATCCTGCAGATGTGGGAAGAGAGTACGAATCCGATGTTATCCGTATCAACAGCGTATCCGGTAAGGGCGGCGTAGCATTCGTATTGAAGCAGCAGTTTGGTTTCTCGCTGCCTGCAGCCATGAAGGAAGAAGTCGGCTACCTGGTAAAGGGTATCTCCGACAGGCGCCATCAGGAATTACTTCCCAAGGAGATTTACGCGATCTTCGAGGAAAATTATATTTATCCCCGCAGCATCTTCAATGTTCCGGAGTGTCACTTCAAGCAGGAGAACGGCATTCAGGCAGAGGTGACCATCGAGCAGGGCGGCGCTTCCAGAACCATTACCACCATGGGTAACGGACGTCTCGACGCAGTCAGCAATGCTATTAAGACATACTTCGGTATTACCTATGAACTGTCTGTTTACGAAGAACATGCGATTTCCAGAGGTTCCAACTCTAAGGCAGCTACCTATGTAGGCATCGTCCATGACGGTAAGTTCTACTGGGGTGTCGGCGTGGATGAAGATATCATCAAGAGTTCCATCGCAGCATTGGTATCCGCTGTGAACAAGCTGGCAGCAGAGCAGCATATCACTTCCGGCAGAGAGGAGCGGATCGTGGAGATCATCAGTTTCATCCAGAAGAACTACGTGGATGTAACACTGGATATGCTGGTAGATACCTTCCATCTCTCCAAACCGTATTTGTCCAAATACATTAAGGAAAAGGCCGGCATGACCTTCCAGGAGGTTGTAAGGGAAGAACGCATGAAGAAGGCAAGAATGCTCTTGAAGGAGACCAACCAGACGGTGGAGACCATAGCGGCTAACGTTGGTTACGAGAATGTGGAGCATTTCAATCGCCTGTTCAAAAAGGCTTATGATATGACTCCGGTACAGTATCGGAAACAGAGTGCGGAATAACAGGAGTCTATTCAGCAAATTAAATTTAGGAATGGCTTTTTAAGTGTTGATTATCGGGTAAACAAAGTATAACATAATTTTAGCATTGTATAAAAATATGCTGAATATTGACAATTTATGACAGTAAAATTATACTAAAGTAGTATGTGGTCATAGAATAAGACCACAACTTATGGAGGGACAAGAAAATGAATAACAGAGAGAAAGCAAAGGCAGTACAAAAGAAATTCAACCAGCGACTGGGAATTTATTACGGCGTGATGGCAGCAGGTGTCATTGTGGCAGCCATCGGACTGATGACACAGATCAACGTATTGACCCTGCTGGGAGTGGTAGCATTTTTTGCAGGATTAGTGATCCTCAGCTGGGTAGACGGGTATACCGAGTATGCAAAACGTGTTATGACAGCAAAAGCTCTGATGGGTGAAGAGATGCCCGAGGATGTGGTAAATGCCGGTATTGAACTGGTAAAGAAGCAAGGTGGAAGCCTGTCTGCACTTAAGAGCCAGACCAGAGAGTTCTCTCATATTTTATATCATCTGTGCCAGGGTATTTTCACCGGGGCAGCCATGCTGGAGAAGATCCCCGGACTGAAGTCTGTATCCGGTATTGCACAGAGTATGATCAAGAAAGCTTACAGAAGAATCAATCTGTTGTTAGAGGGTTATCTGTTTGCAAAATACGGCGAGATGACCAAGGAGACTTATTATGACGGCGTATCTCTGTTGTTACAGGATGGCAGGACTTTTCTGGTAAAATCCGTAAAAGATGCCGCTGTATCTGAATTGCTGGTAACCCTGAGTGTGATCGGTACTCTGGTATTTGTAGCTTTGGGCGGCATACTGAAAAATGTTGTGTTTGTTGTATTGGGCATTGCCTGTGTGGTTCTGTATGTGGTAGTAGCCATTGTATATGACAGCAACAAAGATTTCGATATGCTTGCAAGCTATATTGAGTATGCTTCCACACATGAAGTCAACGAAGAGTATCGTAACAGCCTGCTGGCAGCGACGGATGCCGCTACTCAGGTGAACATGGTAGCCGGTGCACTGAAGAACCCTGCCGTAAATGGTATTATGGGCGCGGCCGGAGCAGCAGAGAAGCTGTTTGGAAATAAAGATGAGAAATAAGAATTAGGCCATACCCATTCGCAGACACTGAAGTGCCTGCGGATGTACGGTTGTCGCCGTATAAATCCAAAAAGAAAGATACGCCTTTGTGAGCAAGTTCCAAGGAACTGTGCCATGCACATTCGTAGACGCGCTGCGTCTACTTCATGTACGGCTGTCGCCGTATAAAAATAAAAAAGAATCAACACCTTCACGAGCAAGCTCTCACGGTGTTGGTTCTTTTTATTTTTGCATGGCTTGTAGCTTTTAACATAATGACAGGTCTGAAAAACAAAAATAGGTAGAAATATTTGTCTTTTTCGATTATGATGAAAACATAGAGCAAGAGAATTCGTATCGCGGCATCGGCCGGAGCGACAAGAGTAAGAACATATAAATGGACGGGGCTTACACAGTAAGCAGATAGGAGCAGAAAATGGAAATGAAAGAGACGATTCTGAAGACTTTCGCAGAAGTATTTGGAGATGCAGAGGGTGCCAAGGCTTATTTTGCACCGGGACGTGTGAATCTGATCGGTGAACATACCGACTATAACGGCGGACATGTATTCCCCTGTGCACTGACCATTGGTACTTACGGCGTGGCAAGAAAAAGAAACGACAATAAACTGCGTTTTTATTCCATGAATTTCGAACATTTGGGTGTGATCGAGTCTTCTCTGGATGATCTGGTACCCAGCAAGGAAGCGAATTGGACCAATTATCCCAAGGGAGTGATCTGGGCTTTCGGCGAGAAGGGCATGAAAGTGACTTCCGGTATGGATCTGTTGTTGAACGGTAATATCCCCAACGGTTCCGGACTTTCTTCTTCCGCTTCTGTAGAAGTGCTGACCGGCTACATCCTGAGGGATTTCTTCGGTTTTGACGTGACCAATCAGGATCTGGCGCTGATCGGACAGTTCTCCGAGAACAAATACAACAAAGTAAACTGCGGTATCATGGATCAGTTTGCCATTGCCATGGGTAAAAAAGAGAACGCTATTTTCCTGGATACTGCGACACTGGAGTATGAGTATGCACCGATCCATCTGGAGAATGCGAAGATCGTGATCGCGTGCAGTAACAAAAAGAGAGGCCTGGGAGATTCCAAGTACAATGAGCGCCGCAGTGAGTGTGAGACTGCACTGGCAGAGCTTCAGCAGGTAGTGAAGATCAAGACGCTGGGTGATCTGGATGAGGAGACCTTTGAGAAGTTCAAGGCTATTATCAAGAGTGATGTCCGCAGAAAGCGTGCAAAGCATGCGGTATACGAGAATCAGAGAACGATCCGTGCAGTAGAAGCACTGAAGAACAATGATGTGAAGCTGTTTGGTGAGCTGATGAATGCGTCCCACGTATCCCTGCGGGATGATTATGAAGTAACCGGTATCGAGCTGGATACTCTGGTAGAGGAAGCATGGAAGGTAGATGGTGTCATTGGATCCCGTATGACCGGTGCCGGCTTTGGCGGATGTACCGTAAGCATTGTGAAGGATGAAGCTATTGATACCTTTATCGAGCAGGTAGGCAAAGCATACAAGGAAAAGATCGGTTATGCGGCTGATTTCTATGTAGTAGAGATCGGTGACGGCCCCCAGACACTGTAAGGAGAAAAGAAAATGGATATTCAGGTATTAATTCGTAAATTAGTGTCCTACGGAGTACAGACAGGACTGGTTCCGGAGGAAGATGTGATCTATACCACCAACCGTCTGTTGGAGCTGTTTGAACTGGATGAGCTGGAAGACCGTGACAATGTAACCATGCGTGAGGATGAACTGGAAGAGGTTCTGAAAGGCATGCTGGATTACGCTTATGAAAAAGGTATTCTCAAGGAGAACAGCGTGGTATACCGCGATCTGTTCGATACGAAGATCATGGGACTGCTGATGCCCAGACCCAGTGAAGTGATCCGTCATTTCCATGAGCTGTACGAGCAGGTATCTCCTGAGGCAGCTACCGACTATTATTATAAATTAAGCAGAGATTCCGACTATATCCGTCGTTATCGTATCTGCAAGGATATGAAATGGGTGGCTCCCACCAAATATGGCGATCTGGATATTACCATCAACCTGTCCAAGCCCGAGAAGGATCCTAAAGCTATCGCCGCAGCAAAGCTGGCAAAGCAGTCCGGTTATCCGAAATGTCTGTTGTGCCGTGAAAATGAGGGTTATGCAGGCCGTGTGAACCATCCTGCCCGTCAGAACCACCGTATCATTCCGGTGACTATTAACGGCAGTCAGTGGGGATTTCAGTATTCTCCGTATGTATATTATAATGAGCACTGCATCGTATTTAACTCTCAGCATGTGCCTATGAAGATTGAGCATGCGACCTTCTGTAAGCTGTTTGATTTCGTAAAGCAGTTCCCTCATTATTTTGTAGGTTCCAATGCGGATCTGCCCATCGTAGGCGGCTCCATCTTAAGCCACGATCATTTCCAGGGCGGCCATTACGAGTTTGCCATGGCGAAAGCTCCGGTAGAGAGAACGTTCTCCGTAGCCGGTTTCGAGGATGTGGATGCCGGTATCGTGGCATGGCCCATGTCTGTCATCCGTCTCAGCGGTACGGATACTGACCGTATCATTGCACTGGCAGATGTAATCCTGAACAAGTGGAGAGAATATACGGATGAAGAGGCATTTATCTATGCCTACACCGATAACGAGCCTCATAACACCATCACTCCCATTGCAAGAAAGAGAGGAGACAAGTTCGAACTGGATCTGGTGCTGCGTAACAATATCACCACAGAGGAGCATCCGCTGGGAGTCTATCATCCCCATGCAAAGCTGCATCATATCAAAAAAGAGAATATCGGTCTGATCGAGGTTATGGGTCTGGCAGTACTGCCTGCCCGCCTGAAGGGCGAGATGGCGCATCTGAAGGAAGCAATCCTCGCCGGTAAAGACTTAAGAGCTGATGAGGAATTGGCAAAGCATGCAGACTGGGTAGACGAGTTCCGTCCGAAATACGATGCTATTACTGCAGAGAACATCGACGGTATCGTAGAGAAGGAGATCGGTCTGGTATTCATGCAGGTATTGGAAGATGCCGGTGTCTACAAGAGAACGGAGGAAGGCCAGAAGGCGTTCGATCGTTTTGTTAAAAGCTTATAATCAAATTTTGTTGAATGTTTGTTGTACATTTGTTGCGAGGAAAAGGAATTGTGGTGACACAATTCTTTTTTCTTAGTATAATAATCCCATGAAATTCTTATTAACAGCTATTAATGCAAAATTCATACATTCCAATCCTGCTATTTACAGTCTGCGGGCCGGTGCGGGAGAAAAGTTACAGCCCTATGTGGAACTGGCGGAATTCACCATCAATGAATCTCTGGAAAGTATTTTGGAGGGGATCTGGAAGCGTCAGCCAAAGGTAATAGGATTTTCCTGTTATATCTGGAACTGGAAGCTGATCCGGGAAATTCTGACGGAACTGCCGAAAATCCTGCCGGATACGGAGATCTGGCTGGGAGGACCGGAGGTGACTTATGATGGACCGGGGCTTTTAAGCGAGTTCCCTCAGGTTACCGGAATCATGGTGGGAGAAGGAGAAGTCACCTTCCGGGAGGTACTGGGCCAATATGTGCGGGAAGCAGAAAGCACCGGACAGTCCGAACAGCAACCCGAACCCGACAGCATAGAACAGCAGGCAGCAGATCGAACGGGAACGCTTGCAGGAAAGTCTGTGGCAGAGCGCTTTGGACAGATCCCCGGTCTGTGTCTTGCCTCCGGTTATACGGCACCCCGAGAACTGACGGACTTGACCACACTTCCTTTTCTCTATGAGGATATGGAGCCTTTTACGAATCGTATCATCTATTATGAGACCAGTAGAGGATGCCCTTACCGGTGCAGCTATTGCCTGTCCTCCATAGATAAGAAAGTGAGACTACGTGACATAGATGTCGTAAAAAGAGAACTGCAGTTTTTCCTGGATCAAAACGTAAAACAGGTGAAGTTCATTGACAGGACGTTCAATTGTGATCACAAACATGCCATGGAGATATGGGAGTATATTTACAAACATGACAATGGCGTCACCAACTTCCATTTCGAGATTTCCGCCGATATTTTGCGGGAAGAGGAGATTGCCCTGCTGAATCGCTTCCGTCCGGGACTGGCACAGCTGGAGATCGGGGTACAGTCTACGAATCCGGAGACGATAAGAGCCATTCACCGTGTTATGGATGTGGACAAGCTGGAGAAAATTGTATCGGCCATTCACAGAGGACAGAATATTCATCAGCATCTGGATCTGATCGCGGGTCTTCCTTTTGAAGATTATGAGAGCTTCAGCAGATCCTTTGACAGGGTGTATGCAATGCAGCCGGAGCAGTTACAGTTAGGCTTCCTGAAAGTATTAAAGGGATCCGATATGCATGAGCATGCAAAGGAATATGGCATTCGTTATCTGGAACAGCCTCCCTATGAAGTGTTGTATACGAACTGGATCAGTTATGGAGAGATCCGGAGACTGAAACGGATCGAAGAGATGGTAGAGCTGTATTATAACAGCGGCCAGTTCACTCATATCCTGCCGGTTCTGGAAAAAGCATTCCCCGGTCCCTTTGCCATGTATGAGGCACTGGCGGATTATTATCAGGAACAGGGATATTTTACCAACAGCCCCGCCAGAGCCTACCGGTATCAGATCTTATTGGAGTTCGCAGCGATGAAAGATCCGGCCAATCGAGAGATTTACAGAGAACTTCTGACTTATGATATGTATCTTCGGGAGAACCTGAAGAGCAGGCCTGCGTTTGCGGCAGAGATCACGGAAGAGGAAAAACAGGATATCCGCCGTTTTTACCAGACGGAAGAGCAGGAGAGACATTATCTTTCTGCCTATGATCAGTATGACTGGAAACAGCTAAGCCGAATGACACACTTAGAACCGTTCCGGTATCCGGAACCCCATTACGTGTTGTTTGATTATCAGGAGAGGAATCCGCTCAATTATGAAGCCAAGGTGCAGGTGATCTGGTATCCGATATTATAAGTACAGGAGAAGCTCGGTTCATAAGAATTGAGGTAGGCAGTCAGAATATATCGGAAGTATTGCGGAAGGATAAGAAAATAGTATGTATGACACTTATGTCAGTATAGATTTGGAGACCACGGGACTGAATCCAAAGAGAGATCGGATCATAGAGATCGGTGCAATCCGTGTGGAGCAGGGACAGATTGTGGAAGAATTTTCTACGTTTGTGGATCCGGGGCGGAAATTGGAAGAACGGATCACAGAACTTACGGGAATCCGGGATGAAGATCTTACGGATGCACCGCAGCTGGATGAGGTTTTCCCCAAATTATTGGAATTTATGGGAGAATTACCGTTGCTGGGACACAGCATTTTGTTTGATTATTCTTTTTTGAAAAAAGCGGCAGTGGACAGAAAGCTTACCTTTGAGAGATCAGCGGTGGACACTTTGCAGATTGCCCGGAAATATCTGCCGGAACTGCCTCATCGTAATCTGGGGTATCTGTGTCAGTATTATGAGATCCCGCATCATGCACACCGGGCTCTGGAGGATGCGAAAGCAACGGACCGGTTGTTCCGAAAGCTGATAGAACTGTTTTACAGGGAGGAAACCGGTGGACAGGCATCGACAGAAGTTGTCGGAAAAACGGCAAAGAATAATTTATTTGAGCCGCAGCCATTACATTTTCAGGTAAAAAGAGATACGCCCGCGACGAAACCGCAAAAAGAGCGGTTATATCGTCTGGCAGAGCAGCATAAGATAACTTTGGAGGTCGATGTGGAAAAGCTTACCCGCAGTGAGGCGAGCAGGCTTGCGGATAAGATTCTTGCAAAGTACGGACGATAGAATTACGCAAAGCGGAACGCAGTCCTTCCGCACGGTGGATCAGATCGGCAATTTTGTCATATTCCTTCCGGCCGGCATAGATTTTAGCCAGCGCATAGTAAGTATGGCTGACGTCGGTGCCGATGGAGACGGCATACGCGAGAACTGTTTCCGCATCATCTGTCAGACCGGAATCCAGAAGCAGATCGGCCCATTGCTGCAGAGTACGTACTAATACAGTGTAATTCTGATCGTATTGGGACAGCGGTGTAATGTTCGCAGTGCCGTATTCCAGTTTCAGATCTGTGTTGGTGAAGCCTGTGAGATTTACGATCGGCTGTGTAGACAGAGAAGTAAGGAGCCTACGGTATTCTTCGGCTCTTTCGTTGTCCGGAAGAGCATCCATGGGAAGCTTATCCAGGGGAATTTTTACATAGTCCAGATCATCCAGAGGCTTTTTGCGGACGGAGTTGGCTTTCCGCTCTCTGGTCCAGAACTCTTTTTCCCTGTTTTCCGCGATGCGCTGTTGGCGTTTGGTAGCATGTGCCACTACGGCAATCAGTATGATTAAACTTGCCAAAATCTTTAAACTCATATATAATATCCTTTCAGAGTAAAAGTGATTTTTGAAGCATTTATGGAGGTTTTTACCATGTTTAATATGAATAATAAAAAAGTAAAACAGCGAATCTCCGCAGCTATCATCGTGCTGCTTGTGATTGCTATGATTGTACCTACTATAACATCTATTTTTTACTAATTCAACTGCGGATGGAACAGTAGACGTGCCCGAAGGAAGGGCAGAGGAGTATTATGAAAAAATATCGTAAGGGATTTTACGGCATTCTGTTATTGACTTTGACGATGTTGTTCGGAATGACAGCGCAGGCCAAGACAGATGATACTATTAAGACAGGAATTTATGCCGGGGATGTGGAACTGTCCGGAATGACGGCACAGGAAGCAACAGCGGTTATCGAAGAACATATCGAAGGTCTGAAGGATGTGGAGATTACACTGCTTGCGGCAAATGATCATGATGTGACCACCACAGCCGGAGATCTGGGTGTGACCTGGAAGAATCCGGAGCTGGTGCAGGAAGCATTGGAACTGGGGACACATGGAAATGTCATTGAGCGTTACAAGACCCTGATGGATCTGCAGCATGAAAATTACGTATATCCCATTGAACTGGATTTTGACTTACAGGCGATCAACGATCTCCTGACCAGATGCACCAAGTATGATCAGGAAGCCATCAATGTCTCTCTGAAGCGGGACGGCGGTAAGTTTACCGTGGTGGAAGGTCAGACCGGATATGTGCTGGATGTAGAGAAATCTATCGATGCGGTATATGACTATCTGACAGAAGAATGGAATCATGAGGCCTGCAGCATTCCTTTGGAGATCGTAGTGGATGAGCCGAAGGGAAGTGCTGAGGAACTGGCACAGGTAACGGATGTACTGGGAAGCTTTACCACATCATATAAGACATCCGGATCCTCCAGAAGTGCAAATGTAGCGAACGGCTGTAGTCTGATCAACGGAACGACCCTGTATCCGGGAGAAGAATTCTCTACTTATAAGACAGTATCTCCTTTTTCCGTGGCGAACGGCTATTACATGGCGGGTTCTTATGTCAGCGGAAAAGTGGTAGACAGTCTGGGCGGCGGTATCTGCCAGGTATCCACTACCCTGTACAATGCAGTATTACTTGCGGAGCTGGAAGTAACGGAACGTTATAATCATTCCATGATCGTAGGCTATGTGGATCCTTCCGCAGATGCAGCGATCGCTGAGAGCTCCGGCAAAGACTTTAAGTTTGTAAACAATACAGATGCACCGATCTACATAGAAGGCTATACGCATGACAAGCAGATCACGTTCAACATCTATGGCAAGGAGACCAGAGCTGCCGGACATTCGGTACGTTATGAAAGTGAAGTGCTGGAGACGATCACACCCCCTGCGGATCAGATCTATGCCGATGCCGGTCAGCCCATCGGTTATATCGTAACCGAGAGTGCGCATATCGGCTATAAGGCAAGATTATGGAAGATCACGATGGAAAACGGTGTAGAGGTCAGCAGAGAGCAGGTCAACAGCAGTACTTATAAGATGGTGCCCCGAAGTGCCACTGTGGGAACCGCTACTTCGGATCCCCAGGCGTATGAAGAGATCATGGCAGCTATCAGTACAGCGAACATTGATCATGTGAAAAACGTGGCAGCAGCGTTAAATGCAAGAGCAGCAGCGGCTGCTGGGCAGACAGAAATCGTAGACGACTAAAGGTGAGACAATGAACAGCGGCAAGGTACCCGTGAACGTCCTGAAACGTTCCGTTCTCAGACAATTGAAAAATAAAAGGACAGAAATAGCAAATAGCGCAGGTCTGGGGGCAGACTGCGCTGTTTTTGCGCCTTTTTCCGAGGGACAGTTGGTAACCTGCGTTCAGGAAGGTGTCGTAGAACTTCAGTGTGAGAACGACCTGGCAGAGGCGGAGAGAGAGGATCTGTCCGTGATGCCGATGCGTCGTATTTTCCAAAAGTGTGCAAACAATCTGGCAGCGGCGGGTGCAGAGCCTGTGGCGGCAGAGCTGGTGATCTTCCTGCCGGAGACGGTGGAGGAGCCGGAGCTGAAGGCATTGATGGAAGAGGCGGAGAGAGCAGCCACAGATCTGAATATCCAGATCATCGGCGGGCAGACCAGAGTAAGCTCTGCGGTAAGACAGCCGATTGCTACGGTAACAGGATACGGTATCCTGAGCGAAGCCGCAGTGACGCAGGTATCCGCAGGGAAAATTCTGGCGGGTCAGGATATCATTATTACCAAGTGGATCGGCCTGGAGGGTACCGCGGATCTGGCGGCCCGGAACCGTGAAAAGCTTCTTGAGAGATACCCGGCGTATCTGGTAGAAGAAGCAGCGGCGTTTGACCGGTATTATTCTATTTTACCGGAGGCCGCTACCGCCGTGAAGTCCGGCGGTTGTACCATGCATGATGTCTCCGAGGGCGGTGTATTTGCAGCGCTGTGGGAGATGGCAGAGGGTGCAGGTGTTGGACTGACAATAGATATGAAGAAGCTTCCTCTCAGACAGGAGACAGTGGAGGTATGTGAATTCTGTAATGTAAATCCGTATGAACTCAGATCCGGCGGCAGCCTGATCATTGCAAGTCCGGAGGGAACTGCAGTGGTGGAAGCACTGGCGGTAGAGGGAATTCCGGCAGTGATCGTAGGGAGATTTACAGACAGTAATGAACGACTGATCCTGAATGAGGACGAAGTCCGTTATATGGATCGTCCTCAGAGAGATGAGATTTATAAGAATGTGTAAAATTTTGCAGTCATCCCTTATGTAAGGGAAAATGCGATATAAAAGTTATAAAGGAGATAGTGGCATGAGAGAAGAATTATTAGCGATCATAGAGAAGAACAGCAGGATCGATCTGAAGGAACTGGCTGTGATCCTGGGAGTGGAAGAGATCGATGTGGTAAATGAACTGGCAGCACTGGAAGCAGAGGGGATCATCTGTGGTTATCATACTCTGATCAACTGGGAGAAAACAGACATTGAAAAAGTAAGTGCTCTGATCGAGGTACGTGTAACTCCCCAGAGAGGCCAGGGCTTTGACAGTATTGCAGAGCGTATCTACAAATATCCTGAAGTGCGCAGTGTGTATCTGATGTCCGGAGCGTATGATCTGATGGTCATTCTGGAGGGTAAGACCCTGCGGGAGGTATCTAATTTTGTATCTGACAAGCTGTCCACACTGGATTCTGTGCTGAGTACAGCAACGCATTTTATCCTGAAGAAATACAAGGATCACGGAACCGCATTTGCTACGAAAAAAGAAGATGAAAGAGAGATGATCACTCCATGAGAAATCCATTAGCAGATAAAGTAGTGGATATCAAGCCATCGGGTATCCGCAAATTTTTTGACATTGTAAGCGAGATGCAGGATGCCATCTCTCTGGGTGTGGGAGAACCGGATTTTGATACTCCCTGGCACATCCGGGACGAGGGTATCTATTCCCTGGAAAAGGGAAGAACCTTCTATACCTCCAATGCCGGTCTGAAGGATCTGCGTCAGGAGATCTGCAACACGATCCGGAGAAAACAGGGCGTATCCTATGACTGGCAGCATGAAGTGCTGGTGACAGTCGGTGGCTCTGAGGCAATCGATATCGGACTGCGTGCCATGTGCAATCCGGGAGATGAAGTCCTGATCCCCCAGCCCAGCTACGTATCCTATGAACCCTGTGCGATCCTGGCAGGAGCGACTCCGGTGATCATTGACCTGAAGGCAGAGAACGAATTCCGCCTGACAGCAGAGGAGCTGGAGGCAGCCATTACGGACAAGACGAAGGTACTGATCCTTCCGTTTCCCAACAATCCCACGGGAGCCATTATGGAAAAGTCTGATCTCGAGGCTATTGCGAAGATCATTGAGGAGCATGACATTTTTGTCATGTCCGATGAGATCTATTCAGAGCTTACCTATAAAGAGAAGCATGTTTCCATTATCAGTCTTCCCGGCATGAAGGAGAGAACCGTTTATATCAACGGCTTCTCCAAGGCATATGCCATGACCGGATGGAGATTGGGATACTGTTGCGGACCCGCAGCCATTATTCAGCAGATGACGAAGATCCATCAGTTTGCCATCATGTGTGCTCCCACCACCAGCCAGTATGCGGCAGTGGAAGCTTTGAAAAACGGAGATCCCGACATCGAGGAGATGCGTACGGCCTATAATCAGAGAAGGCGCTTTTTGATGAATGCGTTCCGTGAGATGGGGCTGGAGTGCTTTGAACCTTACGGCGCATTCTATGTATTCCCCTGCATCAAGGAATTCGGCATGACCAGTGAAGAGTTCGCCACCAGATTCCTGGAGGAGGAAAAAGTAGCTGCCGTGCCCGGAACCGCATTTGGTGACAGTGGCGAGGGGTATCTTAGAATCTCCTATGCGTACTCCCTGGAAAAGCTGAAGACCGCCATCGGCAGACTGGGACATTTTGTAGAGAAACTGAGAGCAGAACAAAAAAATAAATAAAGCATTTCAGGTAACTATTCGGAATCACGGGCAGAGAAGTGGTTTTGGATAGTTACTATGCTGTAGAGGATAAATTATGCATATGATATTACACCAGCCTGCACTGGAAAGAGTGCTATTCTTCAATTATTAATCTGTTTTTATCGGCAAGATATAAATGAATTTTAAAAGCAAAAAACTTGAGATATATTGCCGATGATGATATAATATTTCCGGTGAGTAGTTTTGCGGAGGTTGTGTATGAAATATGTAAATGTAAATGAAATAGCTGCAAAATGGAATTTATCAGAAAGAAGTGTAAGAAATTATTGTGCCCATGGAAAAATTCCGGGTGTAATTCTTGATGGAAAAACATGGAGGATTCCGGAGGATGCCGTAAAGCCGGTCAGAAAGAAACGAGCGGAAAAAATAGCAAATGATCTTTTGACCAGATTAAAAATGGAAAAGGAAGCAGGAATACCGGGAGGAATCTATCATAAGGTTCAGATCGAACTGACATATAATTCGAATCATATGGAAGGCAGTCGTTTGACCCATGATCAAACCAGATATATTTTTGAAACGAATACGATTGGAATTCAGGATGAAGTTGTGAATGTGGATGACATTGTTGAAACAGCCAATCATTTCCGATGCATTGATCAAATAATAGAGTTAGCAAACTATAATCTGAGTGAGGCATTTATTAAACAGTTACATTATATTTTGAAATCAGGAACTTCAGATAGCAGAAAAACGTGGTTTGCTGTTGGTGAGTATAAACGTTTTGAAAATGAGGTCGGAGGAAGCGCAACAGCAAAGCCCGCCGATGTATCCGGAGAAATGCGGAATTTATTAAAAAGATATAATCTTTCAAAACAAAAGACGTTGAAGGAAATAATACAATTTCATTATGAATTTGAGAAGATACATCCTTTTCAGGATGGAAATGGCCGTGTTGGAAGATTAATTATGTTTAAGGAGTGCCTCCGTAATGGAATTACCCCTTTTATTATCGAGGATGATATAAAGGAATTCTACTATCGGGGTCTGAAGGAATGGAAGAACGAACAGGGATATCTTATGGATACCTGTCTGACTGCCCAGGATAGATTTAAGGTATACATGGATTATTTTGGACTGGAATATAGGGATTAAAAAATATATTTTCCGTGGAATCAGGAATGAATTCAAGTCTTAATTGCATACCGGGTCCCTGAGCCAGCTTCTGGACTCATTAACGGACGAATATCCTGCAAAGCAGGATATAAAGTGCGATAGCACGAATTCGTGAGTTTATGATTGATATAAAAGAAGACAGATAAATTGAGGTGAGCTATGGATTATCAGGAAGTACTTAGCCGTTTTACATATGATGACGGAACAGATATCCGGAACCGCATATCGGCAGTAGAAGCCGGTGATTATCGGGAAAATAGGGATATTATCAACGAGATCGTCCTGTGGAAGATGAATCGCAGACCGCAGGTGACAGAGGAATTGATAGATGCCATCTTTTCATTAAAGGAGATTAAAACCCCGTTACAGATACTAACGGAAGAAAAGACAGCGAGGGTTGTAGAAAAATTACTGCAAACGAAGGGAATGCAGCTTCCGATGGCAAGTACGGTATTGCATTTTTATTACCCGGAGATATTCCCCATTATTGATCAGAGGGCGTATCGGGAGCTTTATGCCATGGATTATCCCAAAACGATGACGAAGATCCCCATGCTGACAGAGCTCTATCTCAAGTACATAAAAGATTGTTGGGAGTATCAACAGGAGAAGTGCCCGGAAATCGCATTTTCTCAGATAGATAAAGTCCTGTATCAGTTAGATAAGGAAAAAGGTAATAAAGTAATATATTAATTGAGCAATAGAACGAAAAGGAGAATTATGCATATTATATTACACCAACCGGAGATCCCGGCAAACACCGGAAATATCGGAAGAACCTGCGTGGCTACCGGCACCAGCCTGCATCTGATCGAGCCGTTAGGCTTCCGTTTAAATGAAAAAGAGATCAAGAGAGCCGGTATGGACTACTGGCAGCATCTGGATGTCACCAGGTATATGAATTTTCAGGAGTTCCAGGAAATGCATCCCGGAGCGAAGATCTGGATGGCAACCACAAAAGCACACCAGACCTACACCGATGTGAAATTCGGACCGGACGATTACATTATGTTCGGCAAGGAGAGCGCCGGAATCCCGGAAGAGATCCTCGTAGAGCATGAAGAGACCTGCATCCGTATCCCTATGCTTCCCGAGATCCGTTCCCTGAATCTGTCCAATTCCGTAGCCATCGTGCTCTACGAGGCACTGAGACAGCAGGGATTCGAGAGCATGCAGAGGGATGGAGAGCTGCACCGGCTGCATTGGAAGGAGTGATGTTATGCAGATCCATGATACAGCATTTATAGCGCCTGGAGCAGTGGTGCTTGGAGATGTGACGATCGGAGAAAACAGCGGAATCTGGTACAATGCGGTGGTCCGGGGTGACCGGGACTCCATTGTCATCGGCAAAGAGAGCAATATTCAGGACAATGCGGTAGTGCATTTGGGCAGCGGATATCCGGTGAAGATCGGAGACCATGTGACCATAGGACACGGTGCGATCGTCCACGGCTGTAAGATCGGCGACAATACCATGATCGGTATGGGAGCCATTCTGATGAATGGCTGTAAGATCGGGAAAAACTGCATCATCGGTGCCGGAGCGCTGGTGACACAGAACGTGGAGATTCCGGATAATTCACTGGTTATCGGCAACCCCGGGAAAGTAAAACGTGCTGTTACAGAAGAAGAGATCCGGTGGAATCTGGAAAATGCACGTATTTATGTAGAGGAAGCACAAGAAGAGAAAAGAGCACTGTCCTAGCGGAAGTGCTCTTTTGCAAATTCCATATCCTGTACCAGCTCCAGTGTACCAAGATATTGTTCGTTTTTATCCCGGACGGCATAATAGGTCACGAGAAAAGTCCGGCCGCCCTTGTCCATCCAGACCGGTACCTGGTCCAGATTCCCTGCACGGAATTCTCCGATAATGCGGCGAACCCGTTCTTCGATTTTAGGCGGATGACAGGTGAAGACCTCCCGGCCCAATGCCATGCCGGGACGTTTGAATACCTTGGGGCCTTCGTTGAAATAACGATTGACATTATCGATGTCTACGAAGGTAATCTCCAAAGGAATCGTATTCAACATGGCGGTCAGCTGCGACAGGGTCAGACTGCCGCCGGGAAGGTGGATTCTGGTCTCACCATCTGCAAAAGCATGTTCCGCAGACATGGTGCCAACCGTAGAGGCAGTGTCAGCCAGATGTGCTTCCGCAGCCTCCCAACTGTCACCCCGGATACCGAAGCATTCCGCATAATCTTTGGCATCCCGGTAGATGTGATACCATTCCTCCTCCGAGAAATTCAGTGCGCAGTTGGGGAAGAGGATATTGGATTCCTTGTAGATCATTTCTTCCATGCGGGATAATACGGCTTTCAAACGTTGTTTCCATGCATCGGTTTCTTTTTGGTGTTTTTGTTTTGCAAGGGCATTCAGTTCATCCCGGATCTCATCATCCACTGTCCACATGACTGCGGAGGGGCCGCTGATCCCATATTGCACCTTCAAATGTGGATAAAGTAAGTCTCCCTTCCTGGCATAGTGGATAGCGATCTGGCGCAGCTCGTCAAGCAGTTCATTGGTAATTCCATTATTTTCCAATGCCTGCCTTGCACGGGCAATCAGCTTTTCCAGTGCTGCATTTTCCAGCGTAAAAGTCTGCAGGGGATGCCCAGAGATCTGGATCAGGGCGGCAGCAGCGGAGAGCCGTTGGTCCTGTATGTCCTTAGCGTGCAATTTCTGGGCAGCTGGAGAATGGACTGTTGTTTTTTCGGCATTGGCAGTTTTCTCTTCTGTCGTGGAACCATGGAACAGGGCGGAATGCACATCACAGAGCCGCTGCAATTCTTCGATAGAAGTACCTTCTCGCAGCAGCTCCTGCTCGGCTTGCATAATTGCGGAAGGATCCACATCCTTACATTCCCGGACGAAATCCGCCTGGACACTTTCCAGAGTTTCTCCGTGATTCAAACGTTGTAAGTAAGATTTAATCTGATCTTTCATATAAAAATTCCTCCGGAACCAGTATGCCCGGAGGAAAGTTTGTTATTCTTTTATTTTTATGATTAATCATCGTAGAGTGTTTTGATAAATTCGCAATCCACTACCAATACATAGAAAACCGAGCCGTAATGTTCACTCTCCACGATACGCCCATAATCCAGAACCGTCTTATAAGTTCCATCTTTGACAGCAAGTCGGTATTTGACATAATCATTGTATCCGTTCATGCCGGATTCTATCTGCTGCCAGATGCTTTCTTCTACCTGTGTCAGATCTTCAGGATGCACCAAATTACGGAATTGATGTTTCGTAAAATGCATAAAATCATCCAGATCCGTACATCCTGTCAGCTGAAGCATTTCCTGATTAGCATACAGGATGCGTTCATCCTCCTTTTCGGCCCGGTAGATGAAAAAGGCACCCGGCAGGTTGTCAGAAATATCCGATAATGAAAAACCAAGCTGTGTCCGTTTCGAATTGTGGAAATCCGGCCGGTAGGCCAGAGCACCATGTTTTCCCTGTAATTTTACCTCATAGAGTGCAATGTCGGCATAACGGAGAATGTCAGAGACTTTTTCTGCGTTGGCGGGGTATTCCGCATAGCCCAGGGAAATGCTGTAATTGTGTTCGACGCCTTTGGCTGAAAAAGAGCGGGACGCCTTGCTGAAAGCGTCTATCATTGGGGCAGCCTCTTCTGCACTGCAATCCTTCAGGATAATACAGAACTCATCACCGCCATTTCTGGCAATAATGGAATTATCCGGAAAAGCCTGCACTAAGGATTGTGAAAGCTGCAATAGAACCTGATCACCGATAGTATGACCATAGACATCATTGATAAATTTAAAATTATCCACGTCAAGTAATATGCCGACACAGTTTTTCTGCTTGTTTCCCTCCAGATACTCCTCCAGCTGCAAATTAAATCCGTTACGATTTAAGAGACCGGTCATAGAATCCGTCAGAGAGAGTCTGCGAAATTTTTTGCGTTGCTCGTCAACGAATAGTATAGATACCGTAAGAACCACCAGTAGTAGGATCACTGCAATGCCACATAATACTATCAGTTGTAAAAGTGTGCCATTCTTCCAGCCACCGGTGGGCATGACTTCCAGCTTCCAGCTACAGCCTCCCAGAGTAAAATCATAAGAGACGGGATCCATCAGAGTCTCCTCCGACTGGTCTACCACGGTATATTCATCGGTCAGAGGTGAGATGGTCTTCGATAGCCGGTATTGATAACCGAAATTGGTTAAGGCATCAGCGGAATGCTGAAAAATATCAGGAACCTTGATGATAACCATAGTCATGCCCCAAAAATAGGTAGTTCCCTTCTCATCCTGTAAAAAAACTGGATTACGGATCGAAAGGACGTGTCCTCCCTGCTCCAGCTCGAAAGGACCATGTATGATAAGCACATCATTAGCAATGCTGTATTTTACGGTCTCTCCGCGGTATTTGTCATGGATCAGGTCTATTTTACCTGCTTCGTTGCCTTCGGCGGGATAGATATCTGTTACGATGCCCCCGGGAGCCACTTGGATGCTCCGGACGTAATCTGCCATCATTCTGTCTGCAATGGTGTCGAATTTGTCAATTTTGCCGTTTGTACTGATCAGAAGCTGCTCCAGTGTATCCGTGATATTGATACCGGCATTGAGATCTGCGATCATGCTATCACCGTAGGTTACAGCATTCAGTTCCGCAAGAGTGCGGAGATGCCTGGAGTCGGACAGCTGTACCGCATGAGCGATCATATATAAGACAATACTGCCGATAAGAAGTATCCATAACGGCAGTAGCCATTTGGTATGATAAAATTTAACTTTCTTCCGTGTCATAGCGCTATGCTTCCTTCGTATGTGTTGGAAAAATGATTTTAATTTAATTATAGCATTTTGAATTTTTTTGTATAGATTATATTTTCCTACAATCAATGTTTTTAGTATCATAAAAAAGAATTAAAATGTGTTATAATACCTAGGGAAAACCAATTAGTTTCGAAAGAATATGGCAGGAAGCATACATAAAAGATTGTTAGGAATATCAGATGGACAAGGAGAAGATGATGGAATATATATCAGATGCACAGGCAAAACAGATGATCTTAGAGGTAGGACGCAGGATGTATCAGGGCGGCTTCGTGGCAGCGAACGACGGAAATATCTCCTGTAAAGTCGGAGATAATGAGATCTGGGCAACACCAACGGGAGTTTCTAAGGGATTTATGACAGAAGACATGCTGGTAAAATTGGATCTGGACGGGAATGTGTTGGAGGGAACGCACAAGCCTTCCAGCGAGATCAAGATGCACCTCAGAGTATTCAAGGAGAACCCGAAGGTACAGGGTGTGGTACATGCACATCCCCTTACAGCAACGGCGTTTGCCTGCGCAGGCATCAGTCTGGAAGAACCGGTGCTGATGGAAGGGGTACTGTCCTTGGGCTGTGTGCCGCTAGTGCATTTTGCTCTGCCGGGCACAGAGGAAGTGCCGGAAGCGGTAGCTCCGTACTGCCGTGACTATAATGCGGTACTTCTGGCGAATCATGGCGCGCTGACCTGGGGAGATAACCTCATGCAGGCATATTACCGCATGGAGACCACGGAATATTATGCGAAGATCCTGATGATGAACAACTTCATCTTAGGGAAGAAGACGTTGTTGTCCCAGAGACAGATCGACGATATTATCAAGATCCGTGCAGGATGGGGTATCACCACAGGCGGCAGACCCATCGGACCGGAGGGCGCGCAGAATCTGGAGGATATCTGCATCTCCCGGAAGAGGTGATTTGTTTTTCCGGGCATATTAGCGCGATAGCACGAATCTGTAAGCTTATAATAGAGGGTCATGTTAGAGACTTCTGCGAAAGCAGCCTCCAACAGGGCCTTCTTTTTGTGCTTTATTTGTGTAATTGCATAGACGTAAGCAGGGGGAAAAGCTCCTACAGGACACAGATTTTTCACAGAGTGAACACTTTTTCAATACAAAATCCAACTATACTTGAGAAAACAACGGAATTTGAACGGAATAGCAATCGGAGGTTTGCCGTGAAGAACAAAGAGATCAAGCAGATAATTTTTTCCCGAAAGAAAAACAAAAAGTGGATCATCGTTGCGCTGGTACTGGTACTTACGCTGGGCGGAGGTTCTGTGGCAGCAGTGGTGATATTACATAGAAACGGCAATCGATCAGAATTTTCCATGCCGGCTAATATGTCGGGATTGACCTTCACGGAGGATATGACTGCTGCGTCAGGCGTTACCAATGTCGGTATCACGGAGGCGAGCTTTGACGTGGAAAATCTGACGACAGAGTTAGAGATTGAGGAAGTCTATGCGGTCTCCGGGGAGGAGGTAACGGCAGGAGATAAGATTTTAAAGCTTACGGAGGACAGTGTGGAGGAAGCCAGAAAGGAACTGGAGAGAGCCTTGGAAGATGCGGAGCTTGCGTATCGCACCGGAGCTATCGAATATGAGCAGAACCTGATCACAGCGGAGTATACGAGAGACAGTACCATTCTTACCGGACAACAGGCTAAGGATGTCTATGATGAGACGGTAGCAAGTCTGCAGAGTGCTGTGACCAGGGCGGAAGAGGAATTGCAGGATGCCGAGGATGACATAGCGGAATATGAGTCTTACGTTAATGACGGTTCCTATAAGAGTTATTTCAAGGTAGATGAATATCAGGCAATCTATGATGAGAACTTGAAAGCCCTGACGGATAAACTGGATGAGTGGGGAATTGGCTGGTCCCAGATCACCGGCGGGTCAGCCGGATCTGTGCAAGCAGGTGGAACCGCAGGCAATGTGCTGGGTAGCAGTGGACAGGACAGCAATTCCTCGAATGTGAAAACTTTGGCATCCCTATACAGCATTTTGGAACAGAACCTGAAGGATCTGGAAGAGGCACAGGAAAAATATGAGGATGCAGTCACCAATGCTTCTTTTAACTTACAGACATTGCAGTTAAAGCTTCCCAGCCTTCAGCAGGCAGTCACGGAGGCAAAGGAAAATTATGAGATCCAGCTGGCGCAGGCAAAGCTGACTTACGAGACTTCCTTGTCCAGTGCGGAACGTGCAGAGAGCGATTACAATACCACAGTGGAAAAGGCAGAATCCGACCTGGCATCTTTGAAAAGTACTTATGAAGATGCCAAAGAGAATCTGGAACTGTTTGAAAGCAGCGTAGGTGACGGATATTTCTATGCGTCCGAGGATGGTACGATCCTGCGGACCATGGTACGGGCGGAGCAGGCTCTGACTTCCGATGCAGTGGTATTCGTTTACAGCAATCCGAAGGAGCTGACGGTCACCGTATCGGTAGATCAGTCGGATATTACAAAACTGACTGTAGGCGACAGTGCTTATGTGCAGTCCTCCGCAGGCAGCGGATATACCGGTGTGATCACAGCCATTGATCCGGTATCCTCGTCTAGCAGCCGTACCAGTGTCACTTACAGCGTGACGGTACAGATCAACGTGGAAGATAAGGAGGACAGCTTAAGTGCCAACCAATCCGTCACCGTAGTCTTCGGCATGACGGAGGAAGAGATCGAGCAGTTACAGCAGAGACAGAGTATGCAGGGCAGACCTGACGATGTGTCCGACGGCAATGCGATGTCGCAGGGCGGTCCCGGAGGTGGCGAAAAGCTGGAAAATGGTGAGATGCCGGAAGGTGATCTGGGTAACGGAGAACTGCCGGAAAACGGTGAAATGCCACAGGGTGCCCCCGGTAACGGGGAATTCCCGGGAAATGATCAGCAGGGAGGACAGACACAGTCATGAAATTAAAAAGACCACATTTTGATAAACTGAAATCCCTCACGAAGAAGCAGAAAAAGTTGATCCTGGCGGGGATCGCACTGCTTCTGCTGATCCTGGCGGCCAGCTATACCGTGTTCATTGCACCGTTACTTCAGAAAGAACAATGGATCTACAAGGAAGAGACGGTAGAGCGTGGTACTTTAAAGGTAGGTGTTACTGAGAGCGGCTCTCTGGAATACAACACAAAATCCATAGATTACGATCTGGATCTGGATGTCAGTGACGATGACGAGGATGACAGCGACGAGGATGACGATGATGCCGTACAGAAATATCTGAAGATAGAGGAGATCTATGCTGCCAGAGGGCAGCGTGTCAACGAAGGCGAGGAACTTCTGAAATTCACGGAAGACAGCGTGGAGGCTGTTCGGGCACTGTTGCAGAATGCGGTAGTGGAGGCGCAGGCAGACTATGCGGAGGCAGAGAGTACTTATGAATTGTCCCTGTTGGAAGCGCAGACCGACTACGATACGCAGAAGATCAGTGCTTCCTATGCGGCATCCATCCGCAATACTTCCGGTACGAGCGTGACGAACAATGTGGCATCCCTGCAGGTGCAGCTGGAGCAGAAAAAAGCCAACAAAGCATCGCTGCAGGAAAAGCTGGCGGAAGCACAAGAGGATTATCAGGATGCTCTGGAGACATATGAAGCGGCAAGGGAAGGCTATGAAGACGCGGGAATGGACAATACCGTAAACTTTATGGTCATTCAGAGCGGTTATCTCAGTGCAAAAACGCAATATCAGCAGGCAAAATCAGCACTGACCCAGGCGGAAACTGCGGTAACGGACAATGAAAGTGCCATTGCCGATCTGGAGAATCAGCTGACTGCAGCCCGGGCAAAGCAAAATATTGACAGGCTGGATACAGAAGAGACCTATCAGGAAGCGGTGATCACCGGGCAGAATGCCGAGACAACTTACAACGCTGCAGTGGAAGATCTAAAAGAGACCTTACAGGAAGCGGAAGAGACGAAAGAAAAACGGGAAGAACAGTTACAGGCCTTTGAAGATTTTGTGGGAAGCAATGGTATCCTGTATGCCACAGAAGATGGTGTGATCACAGAGGTCAGCTACGAAGCGGGAGACCGTCTGACGACGACAGGAGCTCTGTTTTCCTATGCAACGTCGGATGACATGAGAATCTCCGTGGATGTGACCCAGGAGGATATCGTGGACCTGCAGGTAGGAGATGCGGTAGATATCACCTTTACGGCATACCCGGAGGATTCCTATACCGGAAGCATTCTCTCCATCAATACTACGGCTACTTCCGATTATAGTAATACCGTAAGCTACACTGTGGAGATCAGCGTAGAAGGCGCATTGGAGAAGCTGTATGGGGGAATGACCGCAGATGTCATTTTCGTAACGGAAGAAAAAGAGGATATTCTTTATGTGTCCCGTAAGGCCATTGTCGAAGAAAACGGCAAAACTTATGTATATCGAAAGACAGCACTGGGAGGTAAGGAACTGGCGGAGGTAGAGACCGGTATTACCAACGGTGTGGACATTGAGATCCTGTCAGGACTGGAAGAGGGCGATACTATCTACCTGGCAAGTAAAGTCAGCTCCGAGGCAGAAGTCAAGAGTACGGAGGAGACTGCCGATTCCGGCAGCAGTGCTGATACCACAACCGGCAGTGATATGGAGCTTCAGAAATTCGACGAATCCCTTATGCCAGAGGATATGCAGATGCCTTCCGGAGGAGAAATGCCGCAGGGTGGTCCCGGGGGTAGTAATTCCGACAGCTTCGGCGGCGGAATGCCGGGCGGTCCCGGAGGACAATAAATCAGGCGGATGGAACAAATGTTGAGAAACAGACAGGAATGATTGGGAATAGTTATGAAGCAGAATGAAAATGGGAAAAAGATCAAGGAAACTATAAAAAATCGGATGAGCCGGATCGGATCGTGGAAAAGCTGGTCGAAAAGGCGTAAGCTCACCACAGGTATCTGTGGTGTCTGCGTAATTGCCGTAGTGGCATGTGCTACCAGATTTTCCGGTGGTTCCGATACGGAAGTCATTTATAAAGAGACCACCGTAAAATACGGGACACTGGTCAAAGGTGTGACGGAGAGCGGCTCCGTGGATATCGGTACGGTGGATCAGACCTTTGATCTGGATATGAGTGCCCTGCAGAGAACGGATACTTCCGGTAGCAGTTCCTCCGGCGGCTCCTCCGGTAGTACTGCCGGCAGCAGCTCTGGTTCCGGTGGATTTGGCGGCATGAGTGCTTCCGGCGGCGGAGCTCAGGGAGGCTTAGACATGTTTGGTCAGATCTTCAATATGGGCGGCAGCAGCTCCGGCAGCAATGGTGACGATTCTACCCTGACCGTGGCGGAGGTAGTGGTCTCCGTGGGGCAGCAGGTGTCCGAGGGAGATCCCCTGTACCTGCTGGAAGAAGACAGTGTCTCCGATCTGGAAGACGAACTGCAGTCTAACGTTGAGAAAGCAAAAGCGGATCTGGAGGCGGTGGAAGCCGACCAGACCCTGTCAAAACAACAGGCAAAATACACTTATGAAAGCAGCACTGCTTACGGCAGTTATATTAATACCGAGTACAGTACTACATTGCAGGAACTTCAGAATACAGTAGATTCTGCGGAGAGCACGCTGGAGCAGGCGAAGAGCAGCCTGGAAGATTACCGGGCACAGCTGGAGGAAGTAACGGCAGCCTATGAGGATGCGGCACAGGTATTGTCGAACTGTAAATACAGCCTGAACAGTACAGACGCAGCAGATGATACTTACGGATATGTCTATTATGCGCAGCTGACGGAGCAGGCACAGTCCACGGCAGATTCCCTGGAGCAGCAGAAGGAAGAGCTGGAACAGAGAGTAGAGCAGGCGGAGGAAAATGTAACCACTGCCGAAACCGCCTACAATAAGGCGAAACGGGAACTGGAGCAGGGGAAACTGACCGCAGCCGAGACCCAAAAACTGAGAACACTGGCTTACAATACCGCACAGGAGACCTATGACATTGCACTGGGGTATCTTGCGCAGGAATTGTCCGATCAGCAGGAAACCTATAATGAGACACTGGAAAAATGGAATGAGTTCAGCACTTATATCGATGGTAATGCAGTATGTGCAAGATACAACGGTGTCATCACCGGCGTGGAACTGGAGGCCGGAGATAAGATCAGTACCGGAACCTCTCTGGTTACTTTATACGATATGGACGAAGTGACCATGACGGTAACGGTGGATGAAGATGACATGACGGATATCTCTCTGGGATCTGCGGCGAATATTGCATTGACGGCATATCCGGAAGATACCTTTACGGCAAAGGTGACGGCTATTGGAGATGCGACATCGGATTCCAGTGGAAACATAACTTATGACGTAACTGTCACATTAGAAGGGGATGTCTCCGGACTGTTCCAGGGTATGACAGGAGATGTGACTTTCGTTACGGAACAAACGGAAGAAGTGCTGTATGTCTCACGCAGAGCCATTATCACAGAGGATGACAAGACTTATGTAAAAGTGAAGACTGCAGATGGCAGCATTGTGAAAAAAGAAATAACGACAGGACTGTCAGATGGCTCTAATGTGGAGATCTCCGGAGATGTTGCAGAAGGAGATACCGTATTGATCGAAAGCAGCATTACGAAGTAGAGCGGAGACCTGTGGGAAAGTAAGGTCAATGGAAGGGAAGAAGTAGAATATGAGATTATCCGAAATATTGCGTCTGGTGTGGCTGAACCTGTCACAGAATAAATTCAAAGTGATCCTGACTTCCATCGGTATCGTTGTGGGATCCGCCACCATAATGCTGGTGCTGGCGATAGGTACCGGTGGAAAAGAAGAAGTGGCGGAGCAGTTCAAGAACCTGAATGCCGGAGCCATTGATATTTCCTGTGACAGCAGTGACAGCGGCGGTTTTAGTTTTGAAATGCCGGGCGGTGGAGGAAGTGTTACCGTCACCAATATGGGCGGAAGTCCCGGAGGAGGTTCCGGCGGCGGTATGTCTGGTGGTCCCGGCGGTGGCATGGATTTCGGCGGATTTTTCGGTTTTGGACAGGAGGAAGAGAGCGAAGCCGTGACATTGACCAGTGAAGACTGTGATGATCTGGCGACTTTTGTATCGGGAATCTCTGCAACTACGATCTCTTATTCCACCACAGCGTCGGTGGAGGGAGGCGATATGACCTCTGCTTCCTATTACACCATCGCCGGTGTGGAGGACAATTATGCCACTATCAGTAATCTGGAAATGGCCATCGGGGATTTTCTCACAGAGGAAAACAACGAGAGCAAGGAAAAGGTGTGCGTACTGGGTGCCACCGTGGCAAAGGAAATTTTCGGCAGCGCCTACGACGCCTATGACGGTACAGTCTATATTGATGGCCGTCCCTATATAGTGTCAGGGGTACTATCCGAGATGGGAACTGTGGCATCCGGCATTAGTCCGGATACGGCGATCTATGTACCTTATGAAACCGGCATCAAATATATTACCGGTACGAGTATCAGTCCAACCATCACGGTCATCGCGGAGGATGTGAATCAGGTGGATACCGTAATGACGGATGTGGAGAGTGCCTTAAAAGACAGCTATCCCAACACTACATTTACCATCAGCGATGCCGGAAGCAAGATGGAGGCAGCCTCCGCTTCCAATGAGACTTTGACATTACTGCTGATCTCTATGGCAGTGATCGTATTTATCGTCGGCGGTATCGGTATTATGAACGTGCTGTTTGTATCTATCAAGGAGCGCACTAATGAGATCGGTATTTTGAAAGCACTGGGCTGTTCCCGGAAGGATATCCTGTTGGAGTTTTTATTGGAGGCAAGCTTTACCAGTCTGGTAGGAGCCATACTGGGGGTGCTGGTGGCTCTTGGAATTACGCCATTCGTGCAGCTGTTCAACGTGAGAGTGTCCCTGTCGGTACAGGGTGCAGTATTGTCGCTGTTGTTTGGTGTCCTCACCGGAAGTATCTTTGGCTTCTATCCGGCGTATAAGGCATCGAGACTGATCCCCGTAGAAGCTTTAAATCAGGAGTAGTGTGAAAAATAAATTTTCACACGCAAATTTGTGCCAAAGGCACAAAGTTTGCAGGTTATGAAAGGCGTAAGGATTATGATGGAAAACGCAATGATCACCATGAAAAATATAAATAAAGGCTATATGCTGGGAGAGGAGCGTCTGCCGATCCTGAAGGACATCAATTTTCAGGTAAATAAGGGAGAATATGTGGCAATCTTAGGCCCTTCCGGTTCCGGTAAGACTACGTTAATGAATATGATCGGCTGTATGGACGTGATGGACAGTGGGGAATATTATCTGGATGGCATGGCAATCCACGAGACCAAAGAGGATGATCTGACCATGGTGCGCAACCAGAAGATCGGGTTCATTTTCCAGAACTATCAGCTGATCCCGACCTACAATGTCATGCAGAATATTATCATGCCCCTATTGATGCGTGGCATGACGCATGAGGAAGCAGAGGAAAAGTGTAAAAATACTATCAAGCTGCTGGGGCTGGATCATCGTATCGGACATAAGCCAAACGAGCTGTCCGGCGGACAGAAGCAGAGAGTATCCATTGCCAGAGCACTGGTGGGACAGCCGGCGATCCTGTTAGCGGATGAGCCTACCGGTGCCTTGGATCAGACCAGCGGCAGAGAAGTGCTGAAGCTGTTCCGGGAACTAAACGATATGGGCAACACCATCGTCATGATCACCCATGACCTGGGCGTAGCACAGTCTGCGAAACGTATCGTGCGTATTGTGGACGGACAGTTACAGGAATAAGGGATAGTCACTCAGCCAACGGGAAAGAGGCTGAGACTGTTCCAGACCGGATTTCAGGGTACGGTCGGCATCCGATTTATTTTCTGCCGGTATTATCAGCAGAAATTCTTTCCCGTCCATAAGTACACCGCAGAATACGGTTTTCAGATCCCGGGAGATAAGAAACATATTTCCCGGGATATTTGTTACAGATTCGGTCAGGCAGGAGTAATAGGGTTCTTCATCGATAAAAGGTGCATAGAATCCCATGTCATCCGCACCTTCCACGAAAAGCCTCTCTCCGTTCATCCAGACATTTCCCGCTATGGCGTCTTCCTGATTCCCCCAGAGATAATGTAACGCTTTCCCGTGGATCTCCACCGATACCTGTTCGAAGGTATCCGGTTCCGTCAGACTGACCAGCATTCCGGTTCCGGTATAGTCATAATCCTTTTTGATGGGAGTATGATAATAGCGGATCCCGTAGTCTCCAAGGCAAAATAAGGCAAATACGAGCAGAAAAATCAGAATGCCGCAGAAAACGGTTCTTAATTTTTTATTTCGCATCATGGTTCTTGCCTCCTTTTTATTTTATTATACAATCAGATATCCATACTGGCAATGAGCTGAAACATTTCCTCGGCGGTCATGTGATCTGCGGTGATCACGTATACATAATTGTCAGCTTCATAATAAGCCATGACGTAACCATCCACATAAGTATATACCGTGGCAATGTGACCGCCGATGATATGTTCCTCTTCGGCATCGTATTCATTGTCTAATACGAGTGTCAAGGCATTATTTGCGGAAATTAGCATTTGCTCCCAGATGATCTGTTCTCCGGCATTGTTTTCATAGAAAATTTCACAAAAAAGAGGACTGTCTCTTCGGTCTGTCTCTGTATAGCCCTCCGGGATGCAGGTCGGTATCGTGGGAGCGAGTACCGCATCTTTTTCCTCGGAAGAGTAGTTATACTGCGTAGCATCCTCGCGCAGGGTCTTTAGTGTCATGAAAAACTTATCCCGATAGGCATCCACACATAACGTCAGAACCAGTCCGCCACATACGATACCGGTGAAAAAGATTGCAATGCGTTTTAGGAGCTGTTGTGCACCGGTCAGCACCGGATGGGCTTCCCGGCGGATCACTTTTTGCATTTTTTGTTCAAAACGTTTTGAAAATACATATTCCCGATCAACCTGATTTTCTAATGCTGTTATCATGGCATTGTCCACCACAGGCATATGCTGATAGAGCCATTCATCCGTTACTTCCATGGATCTCATTATTTTCCTCCCGTTTATTCAAAGCTTCCTGTATCATAATCTTTCCCCGGGATAATCGCTGCCGGATCGTTCCTTCGGTGATGTTTAATACTTTTGCGATTTCATCGTTGTCCATATTGCCGGAGTATTTGAGGAGAAATACATCCCGGTATTTTACGGGCAGGCGCCTAAGGATGTCCAGTATTCCGTCATCCACATCCGTCTCCGCATAAGTCACCGGGACATTACATTCTTCCAGCTCATCCACATAGATTTCCCGTTGAAATTGATGGCTTCGCTTCCGGTAAATATCTATAGTCGCATTTTTCGTTATGGTAAGCAGGTAGCGTTTCGTCACCGTGGCGTCGATTTCCCCTATTTTTTCCATGTTTTTTGCAATTTTTATAAACGACTCATGTACGGCATCTTCCGCAAGAAAAGTATCCTTCAGCACATTCAGAGCTACTTTCATCATAAGGTGCCGATAGGTTTCATAGAGAATCGCAAACTTTTGTTTGTCTTCTTCGGCGTCGATCATCATCAGATATATCATTTGTTGTTCCCAGGCCTTTCTATGAGTCATAACGAAGGTTCCTGTTCCTATTGTTACAAAAACGTAAAAATATTTCAATTGCAGGTTTATATGTTTGTCCCAATAGTATCTTTTGGGTAACCGGGGCACTTTATTGTGCCTGCTTTACGGATCCCGGCGATGGGGGATATAATGATTTCAATACAGGAGAGCGTAAAAAGAGCAGAAACGAGCATAGGAGAAGCAAAATGGGAGAACAGGGGCATGAGGAACCCACCGGACAGGCGAAGATCACGAAAGCCTACAATCCGCCCTGACGTTATGTCCTGCATACCGTAGGTCCTATTGTGCAGGGAAAGCTGACGGAGAAACATTGCGCATTGCTTTGGTCCTGTTACTTGTCCTGTCTGGAACTGGCATCGGCATACGGGCTGGAAAGTGTGGCGTTCTGCTGTATATCCACTGGGGTATTCTGCTTTCCGAACGACAAGGCGGTGCAGATTGCCGTACAGACGGTACAGGAGTATTTGGAGGAGACTCCTGACAGCAGTGTCAAAAATGTGATCTTTAATGTGTTTAAGAATGAGGATTTGCAGATCTATGAGAGAATTCTTCGGTCGTAGATTTTCGATTACTCTAAATGCAGAGAAAAACTTGCACCCGGCAGATTGCTGTGATACATTGGCTGTAAAAGAAATACAAGAGAGGAAAAGAAAATGGCAGGATATCTGATTAAGGATACCACAAAAGAAGAAAGGGAGCAGATCGTGGCGGAGTCACTGGGATATATGGAAGCAAACTGCGATGGCTGCAGTTCGGGACTGGCGGAAATGTATCAGGCATACATCGACGGGGAGAAGGAGCTTCGGGACATCAATATGGAATTTCATGCAGGTTATGTATCCGGAGAGGAAGTGCCCGGCCGCAGGTCCTGTCCCATGTAATAATAGTGTGCGGGAAAGATGGATTTCCGGCATAAATGAAATGTTATCTGCAAAAACTCTTAGTAACAGAATGTGAAAGGCAGGAAAGAGAAATGCAGATGCGGGACGATCTTGGAATTACAATAAAACTGGAAAATGGCAAGGCTTATCTGGAATTTGCCCTGCCGGAAAAGATAGGGCGTTTGCTGTCCGCTTTACAGATTGAGATCTGGGAAGGTGCGGAGGGCGAACGCCTTGTTTTTCATGGGGAATACTCATCAGAAGAAGCGGATTCCATGACGGCGTTGCTGTTGCGGCCGCATCTCTGGGACGGCATGCGGGGGCCGTATGTCTATCGGGTGAAGGCGCAGGGGAGATTCGGGGCTGCGGAGTATGGAGAAACGTTCGGAGTTACTGCGGAAGAAGAAACAGTGGATGCCAGCTCCATCGACGAGGTGACGGAAGTATACTGGCGGCAGGAACTGGCCATTTATGACGTGCGGGTCGTAGATAAAAAAGGAATTTTCCTCAATGAAAAAGAATTCTTACCCCATGAGGCAGCATACAGACTTCCTCCGCAGATCAGTGATGCCGGGACATGGGAGGAGTATATGAAAGCAGATCTGGAACAGCTGGCCCGGATGGGAGTCAATGCGATCCGGCTGGAAGGAACCGGATCCGGGGCAGATGGACAGGACCGCTGCGAAGTGCGGGCGTTTTACAGTTTGTGCAGAAGGCGTGGATTCCTCACAGGGGATCTGTGGATAAGACCGGAAATTCTTCCGGCGTATCGTGGATTACCCGGAGAAACAATGGCGGAAGCACTCCTGGCGGCGGACGGCAGGACACTGACAGAACGATATTATTATTATCAGGCAAAATGGAGCAGCGAACCGGTGCTCTATCCGGCACTTTCCACCCTGCATCGCCAGGAGAACGGATTACTTTCCCTGACAATTTACAGCAATCAGAAAAAAGTGGTGCTCTATGTGGACGGAGTACTTTTTTTATTCCAGACGCCCGCATCAGGTGATCCGGAGTTCATTTTTGAAGATATTCCTGTGGCAAAGCTGCCGCTGCATCTGGCGGCGGAGGCAGGAAATTTAAGCATTTCTCTGACCGTGTCGAAGATTTAAGGGTTGTGGTTTCACACAATTTTCACAAAGGTTTCACCTTTTCATGACATTTGAGACATATACTGATACCAAAATCGAAAAGTCCGAGACCACATGAGCTTGCTCAGATGTGGTTGAGAGACTTTGAGATTTGCCCCGATATGAGTACAAAAGTGGGATGATAATCCCACGATGTACGAATAGCGGGTAGGATTGTGAGAGTGCGCAGCACGGAACAATCCGTAGGTATCAGTTCTGGGTACCTGTAGGTATCAGTTCTGGGTACCTGTAGGTATCAGTTC